>JAABUV010001145.1_pt1 | contig 38859 bp, 35 predicted proteins | sample 5559971 | NCBI WGS metagenome assembly JAABUV01 (sample SAMN10711881, study PRJNA513362) | rock metagenome | isolation source: Antarctica rocks | place: Antarctica: Victoria Land, Knobhead nord | collected 2015-12-19
GGGTTTTTACCCGCGCCTATACTTAGTATAAGTATACGGTTTCCCCTACGAGTCGGCTACCGTCGTAGCGACTATAAAATACCCGTAGGCCCCCGTAATTATCTTTTATTAGTTTAGATAGACGCGTGTATAATTTATAAATAAATAAATAGTATTATTAGAATTAATAGACTATTTAAGTAGACTACTACTCTAGCCTAATAGATAGGCTTAGTACTAATCTAGATATCTTACTTAAAGATATTAGTAGTAAGGTAATTATCCTCCTATTAATAATACTAGGAAGTCTACGTATTATAAAAGCGAGAATATAAGATATTATAATAATAGTCTAAAAAGGGGTAAACCTATTTTTTTTATTACCTTTATATATAATCCTAAGTAGCCTAATATTTAGAGCTTACTAGAACCTAGTTAGATATTAGAGTACTATTATAATCTAATTACCCGTATCTTTAATTAGAAGCTCTAGGAGCTAATAAGAGACCTCCTTAAGTAATATATCCTTAATATTTATATAGGCTACTATTATATTATTAAGTTTTAGAAGTAAGGTCTCTTATATACTTATATTCTCCTTATTATATAGGAAGAGGATTAGATCTAGATAGTTAGTAATATTAATAGTAATATTTAAGTATTTATCCCCCCTTAATAGGATAATAATATACTATATAAGTTAGTCTTATAATATATAATATATAATTATTATACTAAGGTCTCTAATAATAGATATTTTAATTAGGAGAAGAATTATTATAATAAGGCTTTTTTAAAGGGTTTTTACTAAGAGATATCTTTTATATCTAATAGAAGTTATCCTTTTTATAAATATCTAGTTAGCCCCCTTAAACTTAATTCCTCTATTAATAATAGATAAGTTATCCCTTATAACTTATATCTATTAAAGAAATATAGTACTTATATTAATATTAAGATTTATAACTCTATTAAGTCTATTTTCTATTTATATAAATATATTTATAAGGGACCTAATTAGGCTAATATCTCCCTTACTAGGAATTATATATATAATAATAATAATCCCGCTCCTAATAGCTAGTTATAATAGTAAGGGGAGTTAGTAGATAAGATTATAAAGTTTTAGTCTACTTATTAAATTAGGTCTATTAAGGCTATTTAAAAGATACTCTTATTTAATACAAGTATTATAAAGCCTTATATAAAGTATTTATAAATCTACCTCCTAGATTAATAGTATACCCTTTTTAAGCTAGCTAATAACTAGGCTATTAATAAGGCTATTAAATAAAAGCTAACAAATAGTAATAAGCTTTATAAGATTATATTAATAAAGTTTTTTAATATAAACTATCTTACTAAGGAAGCTTATAATAATAGTTAGCTATTACCTTTCATAAAATAGAATAGGAAATATCCTACTATTATAAGAGATCTATTTAACTATTTATACGCGGATTTTCCTAAGGTCTTTACGTAGAATAAAAGAAATAAATATTAAAAAAAATATAAAAGGGGGGAGACTTTTAAGTATATTAATTTGATTAGTCTTAAAATTAAGGATCTCTACTATTACTAATTACTTCTCTATTTTATTAAAGGGGCTATATTATTTAATAACCTCTAGATAGTAGATAGCTAGCTAATAAAATAGAAGGAGGCTTATATAAAGCTTAAATTAACTAAAAAATACTAAATATACTAATAAGATCCTTAATAAAGGAAAGGATTTTTAAGGAGGTTATAAGTTATATAGTCTTTTTATATTAATATTAGTTAAACTCTAACCTACTAATACCCTTATATTATAGAATAAGTATAAGGAGTATGTTTTAAATAACTATTTATACCTCTTATAATAAGTCTTTTAACGCTTTAAATACTAGATAATTACTATAAGTAATAGTTATTTATAAAATAGTATACCCTTTACTTAATTAATAGCTAATTAGAATATTAATTAACCCTTAAATATATTAAGGAACTAACTTAATATAGCCTATCTATTCTAACTATTCTATTTAATAATTTTAATAATATTCTAAATAGACTTTTATAGGAAGAAATATCTTACTAAATTACCCCTAATAAGGCTAAGGTCTTATAGAATAAGCTAAATACTAATTAATATTATACTACTAATTAGATTTTTACTACTATTAATATTAATACTAATAATAAATTTAGTACTCTAGGTATACTATTCTTCCTTAATAGTACTAGGGGGACTAGTAAGATAATAGTATAAAATATTATTATAAAAAGGCTACGTTCCTAGTAAAAGGTTACTCTAGTAGTAGTATCTTCTAATATTATATTAATACTATTATAGGGAGGTTAGACTACTTACTTATAATTTAAAATACCCCTAGACTTTAATACTACCTCTTTATATAAGATTAAGAAGGGGACTAATCTTATTAAGCTAATTAAGCGAGCTTATACTATCTTTTAAGATAAGTCTCTTATATAGAGTTAATATAATATAGAAGCTATTAGTTATAGCCTTTAAGATATCTATAATAATAACTAGGCTTATTTTAGGGGTAAGGTAGTCTACTTTTATAAAGACTTCTAATAAATACTCCTAGTTATTCTAGGAGGATCTAGTAGCTAGGTTATTAAGGTATATCTTTAAAAGGCCTATTTCTAGAATAAGGTTATATATTTAAATCTTACTATTAATAAGCGACTTAATAATCCTAATATAATAGATATTATATATTATAAAATAGGACTTTTTATAAGCGATCTCCTTACTATTAGTAATAGTATTAATATCTAGAAAAGCCCTACTACTAATAAAGATATATTATATTAGAAATATAGTTATACTCCTAGAAATACTATTAATAATTTAGTTAAGAATATCTATACTAATATTAGGATAAATATCTCTTAAAGGGTTTATCTATTAGAACGGGCTATTCTCGCTATTACTAATAAAGATATTACTAGTATTAATACTAGAATAATATTATATATCCCTAGTAATATAATAATATACTAGAGTATTAATTATATTATATTAGAAGAAGATAATAAACTCTTCCTTAGACTAACTATTAAGTCGGGATTTAGTACTAAGAATTAGTACTAACTAAATACTTAGTACTAGCTCCGGGTACTAACCTAAATACTTAGTACCTACTTCTAGTACTAACTCGCCAAGGCCTTAATACCTTAGCGAATCAGGTTAACCCGACTTGAATCGCTAAGGTATCGCTAAGACGCCAAGCCCCTAATAAAATAGTAAGGGACACTTAATTTTTTCTAGAATTACCCCTATACTAAAAATAGATTTTTTTTAATTAGAATTTTAATACCCCTTTTAATTCCCTAGGGATATGTATTATCTTTTTATATTACCTTAAAGAATTACCTAGGTTAGGCTATATAATAATAATAATAACGCTTAGTAATATAGTAGTAAATTATAGATCTAATAGTAAGTATTACTATAAATAGAAAATACTTATAATATTATAGTTATTATTTCTATAGGAATAATTATTACTTTTCTAATTATCTTATTTACTATTAAGAATTACCTAGGTGATAATAATAATAATACTTAGTAATATAGTAATAGATCCTTTATATAATAGTAAATACTACTATAAATAGAAAATATTACTAATATTATAGTTATTATTTCCCTAGGGATATATATTACCTTTTTATATTACCTTATTTACTTTCAAGAATTCCCTAGGTAATAATAGTAATAATAATTGAAAATATATATAGAAAATATAGTAAAAAATACTACTAAAAATACTACTAAAAATAGAAAATATTACTAAATAAAATGTCTTAGCGATTTAAGTTAATACTTTAGTACTAATACTTAGTACTTACTAAGATACTAACTTAAATACTTAGTAAGTAATAGTAATTAAGGCCTATATATTACGGGTTAAATAGATAAGGATATTATATTACTAGATAATATAAGAAAGGAGTAGCTAGGGTAGTAATAACTAGTAGGAGGGTTAAGGGTACTTATATTAGTTAAACTATATAGGGAAGGGTAAGAGGATAATTAAGGGGGAATAGACCTTTTAGAAGGTACTATTAAGAAATAGTATAAAGAAAGGGGCGAGGCCCTAGTAAGAGAAAGGAGTATATAGGTATTAGGATCTAATATTAAGGTAGTATAAAGTATAAGAGAGAGGATAGTACGTAGTATTTAAAAGCCTAGAAGTACTATAGTAAATTAGGTAGGTAAGAGAAGTTTTCTTCTATATATTATAGTTACCTCTTAATAAGCTAGAGTTAGAACGCCCTTATTAGCTTTAAATAGCTAGATAGTAGAGTATAAATATAAATATAAATATAAATATAAAGTAATAGATTTTAGTAATAGTAAGTCTTATTAATTTTAATATATATAAAGCTATCTTAGTATACTTACTAAATTAATCTATAATATACTATAGATATAAATACTTTCTATATTAAAGAACTTAATTTTCTAGATTAAAACCGATACCTGCTATTTACTCCGCAAAATGTTTCAAAAATGAGAAGGGTGGGATTCGAACCCACGCGGATCGCTCCAGATGTTTGCAACAGCTTACTAGCTAGGCTGAAGTTTTTGAAACTTGAGACACCCGCCATAACCACTCGGCCACCTTCCCTAACCATGTGGCGCAATTCACATATATATTATTAACAAAACGGCCAGACTCACGCTGCCCTGCCCCCACGTAGATCCGGGATGCTCTGAAAGGTGGGAAATCTAATTCTTGGCATTTAGGCAGCAGTCTAGCGGTCTAGGCAGCTACGGAGTATCCCATGCTTCGGCAGTAAGTCACACCCTCACTAACGCTCGGAAGCTAACTTACAGAGGCTTAACGTTAACTCTATCTAAGCCTGTAAAGGCTAGTTTGCCTAGCCGTTAAACCTCGAAACGTTAGCTTCCGAGCGTTAGTGAGGGTGTGACTTACTGCCGAAGCATGGGATACTTCGTGAAGCGACCATTTCAAATCGGACGCCTTTTCAGCACACAAAGTATCCGCGTCTCCAAATCGCATTCGAATTTCCATTTCGCTCCACCTTGCTCAACATCAGCACACCATGCCTATAGCGGTGACGCCCCGTAGGCGGTCGCGCGATGAAATTGAGTCGGATGGGGAACCAGGGAGTGCGTCGCCGGACATGATTCCATCTTCACAGCCCAACGTCTCAAGCATCAAACGAGCCCGCCTCTCAAACGGCTACGCGTCATCCTCACAGACTGGCACTTCTCTTCCTAATGGATATCAACATGAACCCAACAGGCTGCCAGAGGAGACTTTGCGGTCGAGGCGCACGCGTCGCAAACATCAGCCGGGATCCATTGTCCGAGTAAAACTCACAAATTTCGTCACTTATACCGAGGTTGAATTCCATCCTGGCCCAAGTCTGAACATGGTCATTGGACCCAATGGGACGGGGAAGAGCACACTTGTTTGTGCAATCTGTTTAGGTCTGGGATGGGGCCCGCAGGTGAATCATACACTGACTTCGGATGTGTTATATATGGGCGCTAACAGGAAATGTAGCATCTTGGCCGTGCCAAAGAGGTTTCCGAGTTTGTCAAGCATGGCTGTCAAGAGGCAATAATCGAGATTGAGCTAGCGATGGACGAAAAAAGGTTTCAGACGAATATCGTTATACAATGTACGATTAGGCGCGAGGGTAACAAAACGACTTTTTCGGTCAACGATAAGCCTCAGGGAAAGAAGGCTGTCGTTGAGTTGTGCAAGTCTCTTTCCATCCAGATCGACAACCTTTGCCAGTTTCTGCCACAGGATAAAGTCGTCGAGTTCGCGGCGATGACACCAGTGGAGTTGCTACGGTCGACGCAGCGGGCCGTTGCTAGCCAGGAGATGATTGAAACGCATGAACAGTTAAAGGAGTACAGGAGGAAACAGAAGGATGTTCAGGCTAGTTGTGCTGTGGACCAAGATACTCTGTCCAACCTCGAAACGCGACACAGAATGCAGGAAGCAGATGTGGAGCGCATGCGCGAGCGCGAACAAATCGTAAAACGCGTATCGATGCTGGAAGCCACAAGACCGTTCCCAGCTTACAGAGAGATCAAGAACGCATTCACCGAAGCGAAAGACAAAAGAAAGGAAGCAGAAAGCGAGCTCGCTGGTTTGAAGAAAGATGTGGATCCTTCTATGCGGGATCTGAATGCCAAAGAGCACTACAAAGAGCAGATCCAGGCAGTAATAGGCGAGCGCAAGCATGCCATCTCCAAAGGCGAGAGGCACGCGGATGGAATTGACAGGAAGTTCAGGGACCTAGTGGACAAGCACAACGAGCTTGTAGGTGGATATAATGCCGAAGTGAACAGTGGTAAGGGCATCAAGAAGGACATTCCAAGATTGGAGCTCGCCATCAATAATTTGAAGAGACAGCTGGAGGAAGCGCCCCCAGAGATTGATGTAGCAGCCTACAATGAGCGCATGCGTGACAGACGACGAGCGTACGATACTTGCACCCGACATATCAAAGAGCTGCAGAATCAGCAGCGCGGGTCGACGCGAACGGGCAAGGAAAAGGAAAGTCTGATTCAGCGAGCGCAAGCAGAAATGCAGAATCTCGACTCCCAAGTTGGGAAGCAGAATATTAAGCTACAAAATGCCTCAAGGGATACTGCTAAGATGTGGGAGTGGATACAGCAGCACCAAAATGCATTCGAAAAGCCTGTATTCGGACCTCCGATAGTCGAATGCTCAATTAAAGATCCCAAACTTGTGGATCAGATTGAGAGTCTTTTTCAGAGGGGAGTCGCGCTTTCTTTCACCGTGCAGACCAAGAACGACTTTAAAAAGTTTTCGGACTCTGTTGCAAGCTTGCGACTTACGGATATCTACTTCGAAACCATGATGGGAGGACTTGATAATTTCAGGTCTCCAATCGGCGGGGACGAGATGCAAAGGTACGGGTTTGAGGGTATGGCTCTTGATTACATGAACGGCCCCGAGCCAGTACTAGCTATGCTGTCCTACAAATTGAATCTTCACCGGACGGGGGTGTCTTCGCGGGACACATCAGCGCAGCAGTACAAGATGTTGGAGAATAGTCCCATCCAAACATGGGTCACAAGCAAATCAACTTATAAGATCCAGCGCCGTCGTGAGTATGGGCCTGGTGCTGTGTCTACGCAGGTACAAGCCATTAAGCGAGGATCGATATGGACAGATCAGCCCGTGGACCTCACAGCCAAACGTGAGTTGCAAGAAAATATTCAAGGCTGGGGCGAAGAGATCGATGCATTGAAGGCTTCAGTTGCCGAAGCGCAGAAGACCATCGAAGAGTATCGAGACACAATGAACAAAGCGTCCGAGGAAGAGAAAGACATCGCTGCAGAGAAAGCGGCCAAGCAGAAAGCCATGGGTGAATTCAAAGCGCTACCTACAAAGCTTGCCGCACAGGAGGAGAAGATGGCTGCTGCTCAAGAAACGATAAATGGCATGAAAGTCCGACTGAGGTCTATCTCGCAAAAACAGGATGAATGTGCGATGCAAAGAGCACAGATTGCACTCGACTATGCAGAAGCAGCAGAATCACTACGAAATAGCCACTATAGCCTTCATGAGGCGGAAGTCATGTTTATTGAAGCCTCCTCCGACTGCGAGATCCTGAAAGAACGTAACCGTTCCGTCACCGAGCTCATTCAAATGATCGAACGACGAATTGCGGAGCTGAATACAGAAACTGACAGGATCCGCACAGAAGCCCAACAGCTCCTGAAGACCGTTCACGAGGTGATAGCTACCAAACCGGAGGTCAAAGCCTTTGCGGAGAATCTGCCACAGCAGCAGTCCGTAGCTGAGCACGAAGCGGAGATCGAAAGTGAAAAGGCCAGACTGGAACTCATGCATGAGGGCAATGGAAGTGTGATTAGGGAGTTTGAGACGAGACAGAAAAAGATCGATGCCTTGACCGCCAGGCTCCAAGATACCAATCATGCATTGACGGAGCTTGAAGATAAGATCAAGGAGCTGAGAGACCAATGGGAGCCCGCACTCGACGGCCTAGTGAACGAAATCAGCGACTCCTTCTCCACAAACATGGAGCAGATCAGCTGCGCGGGCGAAGTCGGTGTCTTCAAAGACGAAGATTTCGACCAGTGGGCCATCCAAATCCGCGTCAAGTTCCGGTAAGCTGTCCCTCTTATGTCCTTCCCTCCCCTTATAAACCCATCCTCATCCTCATCAACAACTAACATTCTCGACCCTCCAGCGAAAACGAACCCCTCACGACCCTAGACTCGCACCGCCAATCCGGCGGCGAACGCGCCGTCTCCACAATCTTCTACCTCATGTCCCTCCAATCCCTGACCAAATCCCCCTTCCGCGTCGTCGACGAAATCAACCAGGGTATGGATCCCCGCAACGAACGACTGGTGCACAAACGTATGGTTGGTATCGCGTGCGGGAAGGATGATCGCTCTCGTAACCCACACCAACCTATACGTCATCCTAGTGCTTTTGCTGATGCAGACAACGACAACGACGACGAAGATGGGGTTAGGGAGGATGATAACGATGACGGTAGGGGCGGCAGTCAATACTTCCTCATCACGCCGAAACTGCTGCACAACCTCACCTACGAGAGGGGGATGCGGGTGCTGTGTATTGCCAGTGGGGAGTTCATGCCCGAAGATAGGGGCAGATGTGATTTCCGGGGGGCGCTGGATACGATGAGGGGGCTGAGGGCGGTTGCTGCTGCGTAGAGAGGCTTTTGTATTCTATATCTTACTTTGTTAGAGAGGCGTGGATGGTGGTAGGGTGGGTTTTGGAAAGAGAGGTGTATGTGGTGTGGGCGGGGTTGGTGGTGATGGGTTGTGATGGGATGGGATGGGATTGCCGACCTGTGGAGGTGTTGTTGGTGTGTATATATAAATTCACAGCGTCGATGGCGGTATGTCGTCGTCGTACAACACAGGCAAGCTCACGTTACAGATAGGGTTGACTACCTACGCTGTATCCAACACCTACCGATCAGCCTTCTAGAGCAGGCAGTGGCATCTTCCCTACTATCCCAATATTCTCACTCAAAATCTCTGCTTTTCGTCCGTCGTAGTCACATATATAAACCACTCTACTCAACCATCTCTCTCCTCCTCATCTCTCTCCTCCCACCCTAATCCCGCCCTTCCATCTATTTTAACCTTAAGCGAAACGCTCATCGCCCCATCCACAATAAACCTAGGTGAGGAATTATCTATCTATCTACCTATCCATCCATTCATCGCTATCTATATAAATGTGAAATGCGAAATATATCCCGTATTCACTAACTTACTGGATTCTTGTAATAGTCGATGATAGCCTGTACAAGGATGTTGAGACTGCTAAGTATGGTATGGTATGGTATGGTGGTGGAAAGGACTGATGATATGATGTGCATATTTGACGGTAGGTACCTGCGTCCTCGGTTGCTTGGTCGGATGGAAGATAGCCTATCTATCGATTTTAACTAGTATCTATGTTTATACCATGATCTACCTACCTCGCTTCCTCCATCTCCCTCATCTGATCTGACACACACCAATCCACCGACTATTATCTCGTCAATTTCCTCACTTCTGGAAACGCTGCATTCTCTCGAGGCACTGGTACTTTTAGGCTTTCATCAAGTATATCCTATACATGACTGGTAAAGGACATCACACCCACCTCGATCTCTGTAAAGCTTCACTCAAACCCTCCCCCTCCTACCATAGCCCTACCTAAAGATTCAGCACCGGCAAATTCCTCTCCCTCACCCCACCCCACCTCGGCCTCGTACGTCCCCACTTTCCCGTCTCCCGTCCCAAATCCTCAATCGCACTCGCCCACCTCACCAGGTTCGGCTCGGACCACGCCGTTCCCATTAGCGCCAGCCCGTACGGCATGCTAGTCTTGCTGTTGGTGGAGGCGGGGATGGTGATCATCGGATAGCCGGCCTGGGCCGCGATTTGGTACGTTTGACCTACGTCTGGTGGGACGAGGAGGGCGGTGATGTTGTGGGAGAGGGCGTAATCGATGCCGTTTTCTCGGGTGGATGTTTGGCAGAAGGAGAGGGCGGTGTGGTATGTGCTGTCCATGATGCCTGGTTTATTGTTGTTAGTGGGGGGTTTGTTGTAGGTACGGTACGTGAGGGATGAGGCTTGTGGTACCTTTTGTTGCGAGGGAGGCTAGAAAGCTGTCTTGACCGGATCCGAATGCGGGGTGGATGCCTGGGAGGCCGCCTTCCGTACCTACGTTGTCGATGTTGTATCTAGACGGGCGCTGATTAGAGACAAGATCTAAGAATTTCTGGAGTTTGGATAGCCATGTGGAAGAGGCCATGGATCGTAGCTTACTGTACGATGTCTTCGAGCGATTTGATGTTTGTGTTGTTGAGTTCAGCGAGGTAGGCTTTGATATTGTTATAGAAATCAACCTTGAATTATAAAGCATCAGGTTAGCGAAAGAAATTACCTAAGAAATATAACGGTACCGTACCTTAACAACAGTAAATTCAGACTCATTGGAATAGCCTCTGGTGCTTCCATAGTCCCTATCCGGCGAGTCAGTGATCGTCTCAGGATCATAGTACACGGATCGTGCCCTACCAATCCCATCCTTTAGGACTAACAATTCTCTCCCAGTCCATCAGCTCCGTCCCGTTCACAATTGCAGCACCTGCAGCCTCAATTTCCTTGATGGTCTCCACCAAAGCAGCCCGCTGCTCCTCATCAGCAAGAACCCAGAAACTCTGCCACGGTAGTCCGAACGTAGCATTTTTCAATGCACTCTTGTCTGTCAAAAACTGTGAGTAACCGCCTGCTGGTGTCTTGCCTTCTTGAGCAAGTGTGTAATTATCGCGCGGGTCGACACCATAGATGGCGTCGAAGGCGTAGGCAGCATCGCGGACTGTCCTAGCGAATGTTCCTACGCTATCTTGATGCTGGCTTTCTGGCACGACTCCAGCCCGGGATGTGAGGCCGACGGTAGGCTTGATACCCACTAAAGCATTTCTTTCGGCAGGATTGATTACGCTCCCATCGGTCTCCGTTCCCAAAGCGAACATGCACAGATTACCTGCCACAGCCGCCGCACTTCCTGAGCTACTTCCGCCCGGATTCACGGTTAGATTGTACGGACTCCTCGCTTGCCCGCCTCTCGCGGAATATCCTTCTGAGTAGTTACTGCTGCGCATATCAGCCCATTCACTCAGCGTAGCCTTGCCGAGAAGCAACGCACCCTGTTGCCGAAGTTTAGCAACGACGTGAGCGTCTCGGGGAACTATGGAACCGAGAAGAGCCCAGCTGCCGGCCGTGGTTTCCATTTTGTCTTTGGAAGCGATGTTGTCCTTGATGAGAAAAGGGATGCCGTGGAGTCGGCTGCGAAGGTGACCAGCTGCACGTTCGGCATCGAGGGTGGAGGCGATCTGGAGAAAGTCGGGATTGAGTTGTATGATTGCGCTGTTGGTAGTTAGAAGATGGTTGGGAGAAGTCACCAAATCAAGTCACAAGGAGCCTTGACTGTAATGCTGCGTACTTGATGTATTCATCTGTCTGATAGATTCTTTGCAGATAGCACATCGCCATCGTCACACTTGTCAGCTGTCCTCGTCTCATTGCATCCTGCATTTCATCTATGGTGGCTTCTTCCAGGACCACCCCATTACAATTAGGCATAGGGAACCAGTCTATCGAGTTCTGTGCAAAATCCGGAAAAGCATATGGGAAAGGATTTTGCAACATTTCCGAGATGATGGAGTCTGTTGCACCAGATACTCCGAAAGGGGTCGAATTTGAGGAGCCTGCTATAACCGTTGCAGAGCTGGATGTCACGACTGAACAAAGCCAGCCAAGTGCCGTAATTTGGGGCATGCTCCACTTCTTCCGACCCAAAGCATAACTGCTTGGGGGTTGCAAGGCATAACATCTCATTCTTGCTGATGTTGAATCGGCCTTGTCGTCAGGCATGGAATCTTATCAAACCTTTGGTAAGGACTGAGGTATGTAAAGTCATGATCGATCGTACTATAAGATCAGTGGATGAATAACGGTAGCCAAGGCCTTCATATGCTGTGAATCGACCAATAAGCGCTAGTCTGCCGTCTCTGTTCCAGGCCCTTGACCGCTGAAAGCCACATTCTCTCATCGAGGCCTGATATATCTTGCGACCCTCTCACAAAGCGTATGTTATCCCCTAACTTTGACGCATTTAGATCACCAATCGCGCTCAATTTCGCGGGAAGTAAGTTCATCATGCACAATACAATTATCTCGATACTGTACTGCGATTAGCCATGATCTGATTGCGTTGCATTATGCGCTGAATCGTGAAGCTTGGACAGCAATACCTAATTTATACTAGGAATCCTTAGCAATGCGCCTCCATTGAGGACCGCTCAATTGCCTGAGTTGTTGGCAAGTAGCTAAGGCTTTTGATTTCGATCGAGTTGGGGAAGCATCTAGTGATATCCGATACCATCGAAGAGAATCGTCATACCACAAGTTGTTGGAAACTTCGAGAGTTGTGTTGCAAGCTCGATCGTCCTGCCCTCATGGAACGGCCTAGTCAGTTTCATTTGTCGCTAGTGGAATCTTTGTGCAGATAAACTAAGAACAGAGCGATGCCCAATCTCAGAGAGGAGCAAGTCGACTTTATTTATGAAGCACTATCAAGGCCTGTGGACGTAGGCAATGGAAAACCTTCCGTATCGACGTGGCCACACATGGAGAGTCCAGCAACATTCGTTACACGCCAGAATCTACCCTCAAACTGGCTCGGCAGGCTTGTGAAAGACGTCGTGAATCAAGAACATTTGGATATGATAGGATGAGAAGGCTGGATGCAAGGGCAGCCAGATCCCACACTTCAGAATCAAAGGATCTCATGAGCTCACAGGCTCTAGTCACTGGGTCATGAGCCATGGAGACATGAATGTAGTACCCGACGCAATGAATCTCGAGTATCCGTAATTGGAACAACAGATTCTATGAGAACAGAAAGCAAGGAGACTCGACGAGTCCAGGGTAGTTGGTATAAGGTCAAAGCGAGTAGGCAATAGTTGAAGAGTTGTGGATACGATTACAGCCTCGCGAGTACGGTAGTAGGATGTCGCGGAACACGCTATCACTTGTTCTGGACTAGGGTTAATGACTAAGATGATGTTGCCCGGGGTGACACTACCCAGCTGTTTACCTGGAACCTTGCACACAGCCTCCAGCAAAAGCCGGTATCGTGAACGAAGCCCGCATACGGCTCTGCAGGACATATTCTGGGGACTTCCAGGGCCGCTCATGGAAAGCCGGCCAGTGCGTAAGGGCATAGTCCTATCTCATCCTCGCTATGCCATGGCCGGAAGGACGAGGAACAAACGCATACGGCTATAGTTTTCTCCGAAGCAGAACACTGATTGCGTGAGACTGTTGGTCGAGATTATATTGTTGTTGTCTTGTTGAGCAGCACCTGGAGTATGCCACTTGGTATATCGGTCCTCGTCTTACGAGTAGGTGCCAGAATAGATACGGAGCGGACATCTGAAGCCCAAATCTCAAGCCAACAGCTTTGACATTCTAGCTACCACTTCGTCGGTCCCCCGCTATCACACGCCGCCACCAGCCTCGGCGATGTTTCCTTTTTGGTACTGTTGTTGTCTACCCCGCAAACACCAAATCCGTGAAATCTTCAGAAGATAGCGTGTCGGGGCATCCTCGGTAGAGTACGGTTACCCCGCTTTTCGGGCGATCTGTCGGATTCACTCCCGCACCTTCCGTCTTGGGAGATATGGAACGTCAAGCTCACTCATTACTGAGCTACACCACGTCGGATGATATGCTGAGCCTCCAATACCAGTGCGCTACATCGAAACATCGCACGCTGGCTAGCATCCATTCTTGCTAGCGATGAGCTAAGCGCAAAGTATTGAAGATCGATTCGACCAGGCTCTAGAGCTACGGCCGTCGAGGACAAGCGCCCGCTTCTCCCATGGAAGGGACAACTTTGACCACCGACACATCGCTCTCCTGCCAGCAGTAATTGCCAGCAGTAACTACCGACGAAATGACCGCAGCCCTTGTGTCTCCTCCGGCTCAGCCAAACTACGCTCTGCCCCCAATATCATGCTCTTTCTCACCTCGGTCCACTGACGATGGACCTATATCTGCATTGCACCCATCTTAGAAAATACTTATCTGGCTGTACCCTTTCCTAGGTTTCTCTTCAATCCCTCTGCTTGTGTCGGCTGGAGTGATTAGGCGCCGACGGTCTCTGACATAACCGTATCTCCACTCGAAGACTTGATTACACCAATTGAAAAGGGTCCATCAACAGCAACATGGTCTCCTCTGATACATCAACAACACCTGAGGTGGACGAGAAGGCCATTGGTTCAAGCAGGCATATTCACAATGTCCAAACCAAAGAGCGGGTCCCTGGCCATCCGGGCTACTACGAAGAGGGTGGGCTGCGCACTTGCGGTGATGATATGGATCATGATCACGAGCCTCCGGTACAGTAGCAACACCCATTCACATGCAGTGCTAGGAGCTGATACCGAAGCAGATGACATTCAGGCGCATCATGTCTCTCATCGCCATGGCTTTCCTCTGGACCGGCTCCCAAATCCCGCTGTACCTATTCGGGGGCATTCCACCCTTGATATACCGAGAAATTGGTGGTACAGATAGGTGGACATGGTTCGTGCTCGGTAACTTGCTCGCGCTTGCCGCTGTCTGCCCATTCGTTGGTTCCATGTCGGATCTCATGGGCCGTCGCTACGTGGCTATCCTTGGGGCTTCCTTGATTATCTTGGGGATGATTGTGGCCTCGACTGCGCACAGCATGAACATCTTCATTGGTGAGCGGAGACAATCTTCCTGGGTCAGAGAATCTCTGCTAAACATTGTTCGCAGCTGGTATGGCCATTGCAGGAGCAGGCGCTGGCATCAATGAACTGACTGCCCTTGCTGTCACTTCGGAGCTTGCCCCGACGAGAAAGCGAGGCCAGTATGTGGCTATCTTGGTCTTCACTATCATACCATTCTGCCCTTCCGTCCTCTGGGCCCAACTGATTGCTGCCCATGGCGGCTGGAGATATTGCGGTTTACTCTGTGGACTTTGGGCTGCTGTGGGGTTGATATTGACGATCGTCTTCTACTTTCCACCACCCAGAGTGAATTCGAAGGGCTTGACAAAGATGGAGGTTTTCAAACAGATAGACTTCGTGGGTGGCTTCCTCAGCATCTCGGGAATGCTGATCTTCATGGCTGGGCTGCAATGGGGTGGATATCAGGTATGTTAAGATCCTCAAGCAGGGTGGTTTGGTATTGAGATCCACCACAGTACAGCTGGAGGACTGCTCACGTCCTGGCACCCCTCTTCATCGGCTTCTTCCTGCTTGTCGCCTTCGCCATTTGGGAAGCCAAGTTCGCCAAATACCCGATGTTCCCAGCTCGCCTCAAGCAGTCACCCCGCATCCTTGCCTTGACTCTCGTCATCACCTTCATCTCGGGTGCTAACTTCTTTTCCGTGCTGCTATTCTGGCCCACGCAAGCATTCAACGTGTATGGTCAAGACCCGGTTGGTGTGGGCATTCGAGGATTGCCAATTGGCTTCAGCATCTTGGGAGGTGCAGTGATAGTGCTTTGGCTTCTCAGTCTTCTACGAGGTCATAATCGGGAGTTGATGATCGTAAGCTCGATCATAATGACTGCTGGCACGTAGATCTCCTGACTTCGTTGCATCTTCGGTCCACTAACTCATGATCAACAGGAGTCGGCGCTCTCGCCTCCTTGAAAGTAGATACGCTTTACCGTGCCTGGGGACTGCTCGTCCTCGGCGGCCTCGGCATTGGAGGCATTGTTGTCCCCGCCTCCATCATCACCACCATCATCTGTCCCGACGACCTCATAGCTACCGTTTCCGCGCTCACGCTTGCAATCCGCGTCATCGGTGGCTCCATCGGCTACACAACATACTACAACGTATTCGTCAACAAATTCGTGCCCAACGCCATCCATTACATAGGTGGCGCCATGGTGCTCGAACTCGGCATCAAATCTCCCGTCGCGATCAAAGAAGCGATCGCCCTCACTGGTGCGTCTCTACTGGAGGAACTCAAAATGATTCCTGGTATAGCGGGCAATGAGACGGCGCATGCGATCGTGGTCAAGGCGGGGCAGATTGCGTTTGCGGAGAGCTATCGCTGGGTGTATCTGGTCAGTATTGCTTTTGGAGGCGTGTCGATCATCGCGGCGTGCTTTTTGGGTAATATCGACAAGTACATGGACGATCATGTTGCCGTCGTTATGTAGGTATTGTTCTGTATATACTTCGCATGGTATCCATAATCAGAGAGCCCTGAAAAGCTTCGACGAAGAACGTACTGTCGGTCAGCTAAAACATGAGTGCGTGTGGTGATGTTAGGATGTTTTGATTGAAGGTGGACTTTTGACCGACCACATCCACCTCCCAAGCCGGTGGTTGGGTTTTGGAATTTGTTGTTGACAATGGGCTGTGGACTGTGGACTGTGGGCTGTGGACTACGAACTATTCCAATTCCCTCTTGGGGATTATCGGAGTCACTCAGCACATCGATTGGAATTGAAATATCCGCCCTCCTCAAAGCGTATATTCACGATCTGGAAAGACGTGAGAGACATTAGACGTTGGAAACCGGAAGCTTCGCGGCTGTACAACATAGCTGCCATCGTATGTCCTGGTCACCTACCACGTTGACACAAACTTTCGACACGATTTTTGCGGATAGTCTGAAGTCTTATCCATTTCTAGTTCTGGTAGATCAGACGGCAAGCGGCGAGCGTCGAGCGTCTTGCGGCGAGCGTATGTAGTATGAAGTGGCTGTGGTATTAATGCTAAAGAGTAGGCGGACTTAAGATCAAGGCAAGACCCCTATTTACCTGTCACCTTTCCTAAGATCTTGTGTGTACTGGATCTATGGAATTGATCTGTGCGGTATGTATGTAAGCGTCTCTCTCGAGTACTTTAGGATAGGCACCGACGGTGTAGAGGTGTTGTGGTTGATGCTTAGAATAGCGTGGGCGAGTCAAAGCACTGTACACTGTTGCAGCGACTTGGTAGAGCGTCCACGGTATACAAAGACTTTTGCCGGCTATGTGCTAAGAAGAAGCCTAAACACGGATAATACATATTATATAATAATCCGAGTCGAGATTTACGCTTAGTTAAAGCTATAGACTGTTACAATCTGTAGTGGTTATACCGCGCAAAGATTCTTGCTTTGCTTGATAAGTACCTTAGGGTTAATAGTAAGTACTTGAGGCCTCCATTCTAAAAAGGGGTTGGAGTTGTGTAGAATAGTGCGTAGGATATAAGGAGGTGAATCGATTCATCTAATTTGTTGTAGGGTAGAGAGGGGTTAAGAGAGGGATAAGAGATGGGGATTAAGGTATCAACTTCTCATGGGGAAAGAATGTGAATATAAATACCATACCAAACCAAGCTCTAACCTTTCCTTTCCATTTCTTTCCGCACACTCATCCTCGTCCTCATCCTCATCCTCAACCCATCAGCACTCCACTTCACTCATCCCAACCACTCAAGTCAGTCGTTACAACAGCCAAGCCAACAACAAGAAAATCAACATACCACCATCTCCTCTCTTCTTCGTCTCCGTCAAACCATCATGCCACCACTCTCCCACACTCTCCAGCTCCAATGTCATACTCATGGGCCTTTCGCCCCCTCTAGCCGTTCACGGCCACCAGGAGTGCTCTTAATACTATCAGTGCGGCCTATGGCGCGGCTGCAACGTTGCGGGAGCTCCTGTGGACGGCGCGCCCATTCCAACCACGTCAGCTGCGGTTCCACAGACGCCGCCCGCTTGAGCTGCGGATTGGTCACTTCTTGTGGCGAGTCGGAGGGCAGCGCGAAGTGAGAAACAGGCGGATGGGCATGACATGTGGATTTTGTCAGATGGGGGAGGCCTTTGAGATGCACATTGAACTCCTATGAAAGAGTAGACTAATGTCATGTGTATCAACTGTATGGGAATAAATCTGAACTCCTTTTGGCCACCACGTGCACGAAAGTCTCCAATTGGGTTGTGAAAGATCAATGAAACCCTCTGAAATTATTGGTGCTGCATCTTCTCATGTGGATGTCGCCTCAGACGTGGGTATTCGGAATGTAATCGGACAAGAGGATACGTCACATCCTATGCGGCCTCCGGAGAATCCTCATCGTACCCCTGAGCCAAGGTATTATCACTGGCAGGCCGACCCTCCTCTCCGGTGTCCCAAGACCTCCGCCACTGCTCCCACATTTCCCTACTACGAGCTTCCCACTCCGCACTCTCAGCCATGATTCGGTCAAGCACAGCCCGACGCTCTTCCGCAGCCGCGGCCGTTTCGCCACGCTGCCCCTCCCGGAACCAGAAACCGATGTTGGGCGAAGGGACCGGACCGCTCGGCGCGAAAGATGAGGATGAGGCTGAACCGACACCAGAGCCTTGCTGCATCTCCTCGAGGTCTTCCAACCTTTTTACAGCTTGGAAGTGGCGTTGGGATGGCAGAAGTTCCTCGACAATGTCATTGTTGAGACGGGAGCGGCAGAAGGGGCAGCGGCAGCCGTTGTACGGGTCGAGGGAGAGTTCGTGCTTGACGTGCGCGGTCCAGCATTCACGACAGATCATGGTCCCATGGTTAGGGCATTTGGTGTCATAGCTGTGGGATTCGGAGCAGATTCTGCAATTGGCCTGTGAAGATTGGCCTTCATTGGTAGCAGAGGTATCGTTGTCTTGAGCCTGAGCACTCCTCCCCTCGCCAAATCCATCGTGATCCAGGTCCCGACTTTCCGTCGGTTCACTTCGAGGGCTCACTCGCACCACCAAATCCTGGGGCGTACCGCAGCATTTCTTGTACTTGTGCTTACTACCACACGGGCAAGGTTTGTTCCTGGAGATAGGCTTGCCGTCTGCTCTCACCAGATAGGGTATAACTTCAGATGATTCCACGGCACCTTCCTGGTCGCCTTGCGGAGGACGATTGCTTCCGTCGAAGGATGACATGACTCAACTTCGCGTTGAAGGCGAATAATGATACTGAAACAAGATTGACGACTGTTGAGATTCTTACAAAGTTGTGGAGAAAGTAATGGCCATCTGTTTTGCGTGAAAATGTGCATATATAATACAGAGCAACAAAGAACGAGAAATAGAATGGTATAAACATAGACGGTATTGAGCAGCGACCAAACAAGTTGAGCAACAATCAATGATACTTGGCTGGAAGCAGGCGATCAAACATTGATTCTCGTTCATAGCCTTTGATGCGTCCCAAGCTCTTCTAAATTCTCTTCACAAGCAATCAGGTGCAAGCAAACAAGCCTTCAGAGCATAGCTAGAAAAGCTTTTAAGGGTTTCAGCTGCAAATAAAGAACCAATTTGCTTTGAGAGACATTGTTAGGCAGAAGACCGTGATGTCGACCCAAGATATGGTAAGTGTTAGAGGAAAGAGGAGCTTTTTAATTCGTATTCTCTATAGCATCCACTATAAAAGCGCCGCCCAACCTGCAACACTGTCAGCCGAACCTTCGTCTGCTTGGCAAGGCGACATACAGAATTGCTGGCTCGTGAAGGCTTCGGTGTTCGTAGCTAGGACACATCTTAGCAAATATTACCCAAGTATCGAATCAACTCTACCTTAAAGTCCCTACACCACCAGCTTCCCAATGTCAGCATGAGATATTCGTCTAATTAGGGAGTATAGCGTACCTTCCAGCAGCAGGGCTACACCATCTGTCAGTTCTCGCCCAATCCAACGCATTGAGAAAGCTCGCAATATGTGACCGTGAGCGACAAGGACCACGTCACTGATGGGCGCCTCGTCTTTCGGCTTTCCAATGGCACTGTTGTGGAATCGTGTTCGGATATCCATGATGAGCCTATCGAGTCTTTTTGTGACGTCCACAGGTGACCTGAGCCTCAACATAAGCATTGACTTCCTAACAACAGCTTCCCAGCGCCAGCGGCAGTGACTTACTCCCCACCAGGGCATCCATGTCTCCAAATATCCCATTTCTCCAACCCCTGCTCTTTCCGCTTCTTCGTTATCTCTTCACTTGTTATCCCCTCATACTCTCCATAGTCCCACTCCCGAATATCCTCTGTAATCTGTACTTTTGCATCTGTCCGTATGTCCAGAGTTTGGTTGCGACAATCCTGCCACGGGAGCTTGTCGCGGCAGCCAATGTCGAGGAGTTCAAGGGTACGCTGGGCTCTATGACGTGGTGATACATAGCTGGGGGAAGGCCCAAAAGTCAATACCAGTGTTCTAAATATAATGCATCCTAGATCAGGGAATCACTAGTCTTGGTATGGGAAGAGCGTACATGTGTGCAACTTTGGACGGCACGATTAGCCTGTCACCACCAACAAGAGCTTTTCCAGTTGCTCGAATGCGTTTCTCGCCATTGGCAGTCAACGGTATGTCGGAAGTGCCTGTATGCCGCCCATTGAGCGACCATTCAGTCTCTCCGTGGCGGATGATGAAAGCTCGTGGGGTGGTCATTGCTGGTAACAATGGGATGTGGACAGGAGTCGAGGAGTAGATGGCACCCTGTATACTCAATGCGTTGAGGAAGTACATAGCCTGGCCCTTTATCGCTCAACGCAGGGGAATCTCGGTCATGGTTGCGCAAGATGTGAAGATGGGCTAAGAGTAAACGTTATCATCCATCATGGTTACTACGGCTGGATAGCAGACGTGATAAGCGCGAGGCTATCTCATTTTTCTGTTGACCCTTCGTGTGGTCACGTACGTAGTCGTATCGAACGTAAAGATAATTAGTATCAGTAATCGATAGTGAAGCGCTTCAGCCAAGCAATGCTGAGATCTACGCATAGAATACGTAGTGTAGAGTACCGTCTGAGCCTAGGCCTAGTTCTACGAGCTAAGCCCTGATTAGTCTTAGCGTAAAAGTGGAGTTTGATGTCGTCTTTTACTACAACATATGTTATATAGTGTGAAGAGTATTGCGACCGAGGACAGCGATCACAAAGGTAATGACAGCCACTGATCATCAGTTAAACTCTATCACATCGAAGAAAGGCATAGTGATAGCGTTGAAATATCTCCGAGCATGTCTCGTATCCAACGTTACGATAATGCGTGTGTGACCGACGCGATAAATCCGTCAACACACGGACATCATCATGGCCCTATCTTGAATCCCAATCCAGGTTGGGAGCCAGCTCGCCAAGCTGCAGCGCGTGCAGCGAATGAAAAACTACTCGCCATCCGTGTCACTGATGTGTCCGGCAAGAACTCTCTTCCAGTACCCGGCGCTCCGCTCTCCACCATCAACTCCGGCGTCTGTGACATTGTTGTTGACAGTACCAACATCATGTGCGGCTCCGTCTTCCAGGCCGGAAATCAGCAGCAGGTCTCCCTTCGTCGTCACTGTCGTCAGCAGCATCCCGGTGCACTCACCAACCCCACCACGGGCAATGTCACAATACCAGCAAAAATCGCGGGCACGAACGCGCTCAGGTTGTGGGTCCGCTCTGGCGGATGGCGAGATGCTCATTACGTCCATGAGCCTGGAGTGGGGCCTGTAGGTGGATGGATGGACACTTTTGCAACTGAGATGGAGACCCTTGCTGCCAATGATGCCACCTTTGCGTATCTTTATGGCACTCGTTTTCATCGTGAGGTCAGCCATAATCCCCGCAAGCGTCATGGACAAGTCGAAGAAAATTGTCGTCCATCACGGCCCAAGGATTGGGACTTTCTGTAACGGCGGCATGCCCAAAAGAATCCCTTGCATGGTCAGCATGGCCGATCCTCTTAAGTCAGACCTACCTTAAGTGATAGGTATAGAGAGTGATAACATCGTCGCTCAATCTCCGCTATCGATCTCTCTATGGTCTGTTATCGCCATCAATAGAGCGAGACTTTACCTGTCGGCATTCCCTACCTAATCGGAATCTCGCTAGCCTTGTGGCTCGACTCGACTTTTCCTGGACCTCAATTATCCCAGAAAATCTGGTTGCGCTAATAGCCCTCAGCCTTACTAAAAGTCTGCAAATCCAGAGCTTCGGTATCAGGGTGGTCCTGAGAATCCACCCAGTATGTGTTCTCTAGAGCTCGCAGAACTCGTTCTAGAGGTGTTTGCCGATGGCTGACCTCTGCTCTAGAAAACATTCACTACGGACATAAGACATGAAGTTTCCTCTAGCGACCTCATTAAGTATGCCATGCGCTGAAATTTTTCACAAATCCTTCTCATAATTTGAAATCTGGGATAGTGAGATCTTAAGGCCAAGGCTGGGGTTCAAACTTCCGTCGGAAAAGTACCGTAGATCGATAAGTCCTCAGGAGCGTTGCTTTGAACATAACGAGGAGGAATAGGCAGAATAACAAGCACTACCAAGAAACGAAATCAATCTATTCATCCTAGCTTCCCTGCATCAAGTCTTCCATAAATAATAATACCAATATCCGCCCAATAAGCCCCGCAACGAAAACGTGAACCTCGCAGCTATACACCCAAACATAAATCATGCGTCCCCCAATCCTAATCAGACCCACAAAGACATCTACGACTGACAATCTCGAAAGCCGGCCGGAGCTCCTCCCATGTATCCCTACTAAACAGGATCATCCCATCAACCCCAAATATCTCCTGACAGCACAATTACTATAGAAGCGTCAACGTGACCATCACCGTATGTTGTATACCCCAACCTATACGTAAACAACCTCCCGGATCCAGAAAACCCCGAAGAATCGCTTCGTGCGCAAGTTCCGTTCGTGCCTTTATCGTAAAGCCATAGACGACTCGACTAAGTTCTAGAAGAACATGCTAGGTTAGACTACGCTGTGGGTTCGGAAGTGGGGAGCGAGCAGGACGCGTTGCGGAGATTTCTTGTTGGGGGTAGAGATGAAAGCATAGCCGTAGAGACGGAGGATGACATTCTGTGTTGTAGATTCAGGGATAGATGAGTTTGAAAGATGAGATCTTACCACGTCCTTCTCTATCATGAGACGGGAGCAGTGTAGGGTGACAAGATTGAAGGTATTTTCTCCACCTATGTGATATAGATGCAGTGTTATGGAGGCGATAGTAAAGTATCCCGTGTATGTATTGTGCCTTACGCCCAGTAGATCCAATTGTAGGAGTATGTTATGTAACACTGGATTTTCCCTAGCCAGTGCGTTATGGGCAGCCGATAGCTCTTGTTAAGCTGTGTTGGTAAAGCGCCCTGGAAGCTTTCTAGTCAATAGATGGCGTTCAATTTGGAGCGATGGGAATGCAGTAATTTTGGCATATTGAGGGAATGGGATGTTGATGCTGCTTCACAGATTCGATGATTAAGAGGGGATATCTGGGTCCGTCTCTGGAAGTTGGAAAATTGTGAGTAATCGTTCGAGAACAGCTTCTATCGTGTGCTCGGGTAAGGCACTCGTAGCTAAGCCGAGTGCTTGCTAGGATACGCGATTCTCTCGAAGCAGTTCGGTCTTGAGTAATTCAATCCTCTACCATACTCTGGCCGTCGTACGTACAATGCACAGTGGCTAATGTCAGCCAATGCGTCAACAGATCTGTATAAAAGTAGTACTGTGTTGTGGAAAGTCAAGATTATTTCATTTTCCGCTCAATATACAATCTTATAACTGGAATTTCGCTGGTAGCTGGGGCCCTTGACGTTTTCCTTGCCTCGATCTTTGGCCCCTAGTAATTGTTTGAAGCCTACCCAAGTTTCGAAGAAGTGCCGGGTCAATCTGTTGCAGTATGCTTCAACCTTGTCTTCTTCGCGCCTCCCACATTCATCTCAAGCAGGAGAAGCTGTATTTCGCTTTCGTAGCTCTTTCATACACAGATCAAGAACGAGATTGTATGGTTTTGTAAGATTGATGACCGAAGCGTCACGCTGGGACAGCGGAAGACTACGGCTTGTAGATTTTCGTGACGTAAAGAGAATGCATGAGGTTCTCCGAAGCGAGACCTAAAGGCTACTTATACGCTTCGAATCCTTCCAAAGGTCCGGCAGATAGGACAAGGCCTCGAAAGGAGCTCAACACCTACTTCGGTACTACTTGCCCATCATTTCCTGCGGGAGATACGACGACAGTAAAGTAAAAGCAATTGTTTAAGAAAGCACCCCCTTGTTTCCTATCCAATATGTAAGTCTTCCCATCCTGAAATTCCTGCTTACACGTGTACACTCAGTCTTTGTCATGGAAGCATCAGTAGTCCAGATTCTCAAAGATGTTGGAGACGTTCGATAGCCTATTGCAGCCGTCGAGCAATCTTCCTTAAGCTCAACGACATATGTGCGACTTTGACCATCACAATTCCGCGGCTCGGGTTATGCTTCATGAGTGGACACAGAAAGTTACCTCGGGAAGAAGTCCTATAAGTTAGCGCTAAAGATTTCTCAGCTTTCCGTAAACGCTCGATACCAACCGCGTCGAAGGTTCTCGAAGGAAGCCCCCTGATACAACTCATTCCGAATCAGTAAGTAGCCGTGCTACCCAAGCCCATCTTAGAAGCGGCAGGATTACAGATCAGCAAATGCACACTATCAGCTTCAGCCCAAAAAACGCAGACACATATGCCTGAACGGGGGTATGTTTTCTTCTGACTATACTCAATTGAGGAATGATTAATATGTGCAGATTTACAATTACTTCAACAATCTCGATAAATGTCAAGGCATCAAGATCCAGCAGGCTGTACAGATGTATGGCCAAACCGCGTCGACAAGTGGGCTAACGACAGGTGGTCCAATCATCCGACTGGTAAGTGACAAAGGACGAAGATAAGGATAAAGCTGACAAGGACTTGATTTCTCAGGTAATGATTAGATCAAGACCCACATCTCAAGTACCTATCTGTCTCTGTTGATGCGTGGCGAGAAGGAATGGGTGCCTTGGTAGGACCGAATGGGGCTTGTTTGGTCAAAGCTGACGTAGGCATATCAGTCGGGGGCCGTGGCGGTTTTTTCACATATCATTAGCTACTGTAATAATTGGTGTCCGCTCTGCAGTAGAACGTTTTAGTCGCTTCCCGCTCCAAGGTAAGCAGCACCTTAGGTTCCAATGCCTGTCGCAATCGATGATGGGAGTCCGCTATTCTGCCAAGGTCATCTATTCTTGTAGCGTGTGCACATCTGTCTTGTACACTACCACCAACCCCACGGATAACAACTTTGTTTAATTGTGGCCATGGACCATGGATCAAAACGGGTACAATAAATGTTATATATCTTTCGTCCGTTGGCCGTATCATTTGAAGCGGCATCCGGCCCCTCCCTGTACCACAGCCACCTTGATTGTGTAGTTGAGGCGGGATGCCTTGCTCAAATTCGAATGTTCGTAGCGTGTCCCTGACGGAATCAATAAAAGCGGCCCATTGCTTGTATCTGATTTCATCCAGAGAGGCAGACCAAAAATAGTGTAACATATAATCATCACCCAAGCTGCGTAATGCAAGATGTCTCAGAGACGTACATTTGCCTGTCAGATTACGCAGGTGATCGCGCATCGGCCCGGGATGTCTGACTTTCAGGGTTTTATTAGGGTACATCCTTTCCCTTAAAACTGACAGATCTTCGTTACCTGCAAGATCTTTACCCTTGCGGAGCTGGCCAAGATCTTGCAAGTTGTTCAGTTCCAATGATGTTATCAATGCCGGGTCTCTAGATTGTAGAATTGAAGTTGCCAAAGCGAATGACATTGGACCCCCGAGGCTAATCTTCGTGGCCGAAAAGAATAACGGAGGGGGAGTGTGAAACTCGTGCCACATGGCGAGGGAGCAAAAGTCCAGTATCTCGATATTCCTCATAGCCTTGAAACACTTCCAGAGGGGCCCCTCTTTCACCTCCACCCGGCCATTAGAGTTGTCCACTAAGTTGAAGTGCGTCCAAGTCAAAGACTTGATCTGTGAAGCGTACTCTGGGTGTACTAAGATGGTATGCATGAAGGTTAGTTGTCGTCGAATGATCTGGACTACCCTCCCGTTTTTGTCAACCCGTATAGGATTGTCAGACTCGACATCTATCAGGCTCGATTTGATAATGCCTCTATCGCGGTGACAGCTCAAATCGACGGAATGGTAAAGGATAGGCAAAGTGATGCTGCGCATCTCGCTCGACAGTCGAGCTGCCTCTTTATCAGCAATCGCCAGAAGGGCACGCGTGGCAAAATTACTCAGCACAACAATGTCAGCGGGCTCGCACATCCGCACGACTGCAACCTTCAATTCTAAAGGGAGGCTCATGAAGTCCGGACGTAGCGTCTTCTGCGGCTTCAATCCTTTGGACCATATCCTGCCCGCGATCGCTAACGCACCGCTCAGCATACCGATAATAGTGGCAACGTACTATGGTGTATGGCTAGTCATCGCTTGTTTTGTAGCTGCAATCAGCGTCAGTTCTCTAGTCTACCTTGAATATTGAAGATAAGGTGGATCAAGCTGGCCAAGTGATCAAATAGGGTTGACCGGATGACAACACCTTGCGAAAACTCGACATATGAGAAGAGTCCGGGCACAGGTAAAGTAGATCTTTCGGTAATGGAGTTTATACCCTAGTCACAGCCCACAGATCCAGGAGGCTGAGGTACAGAACCTTTGTTGGTGTTTCACCGTATGCAGGGGCCTTGAAACAGCTCGTGATCGACTTTTCCAGTATATCTGGTGCAAGTTCACATCCTAATCACCATGTTGAGGCAACCGGCGATCTCTATGTAACTCCTCAAGATGTGTAGTAGTTATGACAGAGAGGCCGGTCTAATAGGTGTTCACTGCCAAGCTTTCCCCCTGATCCGTGTTGTGAGCTGAGCCTGAGGATGCCGCCGAGGCGCCAAGGGCGCCTATTCTAGTCGCTCTTCCAAGACAAATCACCACTCCTTCTGCCCCAACACAACAGTAATGATTGGGGATGTATCTCTCATCAAAGACTTGGGGAATGGGGATGGCTGCTGCCACTGCCAGTATCGCCGTTATTGGAGCCTGGTACGGGGCAGGTCTGAAGGAAAATCAGGAGAACATACAGGTTCGAGGGCCTCCCCAACCTACACTTGCGAATGACCCAAGTATCAATCACTGCAGAGGTTGAGGTCCACCAACATGGGGCGCTCTCTTTGCTGCGGCATGGACAATTCCATTGTCATCTATATGCTGCTTTGCTTATCTTCCTTGTCTTCCTGTGAAAAGTAACGTATTCGCTAACAATGAATTATCTACAGAAAGCAGAAGCTCGCAAACAAGCTAGTCCGGCGGAGAGGATCGCCCTCTTAGAGCAAACGAAGATAGGACTTGTGTCTAGGAAAACTACCCTGGAGGACAAAATCGCGCAGCTGGAGGCGAGGAGTTCGGGCCGGGAAGAGAGGCAGACTGCTCAAGGGAGACCTTTTCGAGAAAATGGACTCAAGTAGTGAAAAATTTTCCGGCTCGAATGCTTCTCCATCGTACTCGGCCGCACTTTGGGGTTAGATTAGTCACCCAATCGATAACTCGCTTCAGCAAGTCTGGGTAAATCACGACGTTCCTTATGGTGTATGGGTCTTTCCAAATTCCGACCTTAACTCATACTTCGCGGCAGCGGCGAGCAGACATTGACCCTTGTCTCAGCGGAGCCCAGACAGGGCTCATGTCCAGGTCCTTCCGTGCCCCGGAGCACTCCCAACTCCATCAACGTCATGCCACACCTTAGAAGTCAATTCATGATGCCGGCAGCCTTCTCTCGGCCTATTGTGGTGGGACCGCTGGCATGTGATACCCAAACCCAGGTCGACATGAAGGGAGGAATATGCTCAAGATCTCCTCTGCAACATCCACGATGTGCCAAGAGCCATTACGAAGGACGAGGTTCATAGAACACTATACCTGTTAAGGGAGAATCCGTTCCGTGAGAATAATACAGGGAAGTAAGGCGATATCCCTCAACCCTCGTTGTCCTTTTCGCAAGACTTGTTGGCGCCTTGAGCATAGAGTAGCGTTTTAGCGCATCGAACTATGTTGCGTCTTGGTGATGCAACTAGGAATAGCATGAGTGGATACATTCGGTTACTATGGGTCGTGCCAGGGATCCTAAGCTGTTGGAGGTTGTCAACGGATACGATAAGACCTGGGATACGATAGACAGTCCCCGCGCAGCAACAATCTCGTGCGGAAATCTTCAGAGACACACTGATAATGAAAGACTGCTTCTATCTGTGCATCTATTCATCCAAAAGCATGTTCTTCATCCCCCAGTCTCCGCTCATCATCATTACCACAGTATGCCCCTCCATTCAAGATGATCGCTTCGTTGTCGTTATCATCATCTTGTACCCGCCGCCAAACGCTCTTCGTTGACCGGTTCTCCTTATCCTCTTCTCCATCCCCAAGATCAGTATCACGCCCCTTGGCCTTCCACACAGGGCGTATCAAACTCCCCAATAGCGGGTTCCTGCTGAACGCACCGCCTCCAACCCCACCTCCTTCATCACTTGCACCATTCGCACCCGCGTCCTCACTATCGTCAATCTCCTCATGCTTTGGCCTCTCCACCTCTCCCATCCTCTTGACAACCTTGCCTCCAACCAGGTCTAGACTTACGACCACCCGCCTCTTATCATACTCTGGCTTCGCATTCCACTCCTGCTCCCTCAGCACTTTCTGCTGCCTTTTCAGCTGTGCGGCTCGCTCCACAGGCGAAGACCACATCGACAACCCAGACGTTGGCGTCTCGAAATCAGCGGCTTCATCAATTATATGTGTACGGCGCGCGTTTTCCGCTTGGTAGGAGAGGAGTTTGTTGCGGTGTTGAAGCGCCTTATCAAGCGTCCCGTCGACGTTCGCTGTTGTGGAGGATGCTCCGCTTGTAGAAGGATTGGTGAAAGGTCTGGGAGCTGACGCTAAGTCCGCGCGGCGCTGAGAGACGTTGTTGAGGTTCATGCGCTCTTGGCCACGCTCTTGGCGCAGGGAGTCTATCATCGACGTGATTTGCTCCGAGGAAAGGAGAGGCGTGGAGCAAAATGTACAGGGACCAAGACCTTCTTTCACGCAGATGATTTTGCCGCAGGATAGGCAGTTGGGCGCGGCGGCGAGGAGGGGATGGCGCGTTGCGAGGCATGTGCAGCGGCGAGAGGCGGGCGAGGCGGTGGAGAGCGACGGATTGGTTTGGAGTTCAAGTGTGCGGATGGCAGAATCCTGTCAGTGTTGTGTCAATAGATATTCTTCGCTGTGTGGATGGGAGCCGTACAAGGTCTTGCAGTGTCGTAGATGCGCCATGCATTGAGGCTCCACCCTGCACATTGATCTTGGTCTTGGGTGCAGGGGAAGAGGTGCGAGATGAAGTACGTGAGCCTGAGCGAACATTGGGAAGGTCTGAGATCAGGTGTCCAGCGGCTGAGGGCGGCGGTTTGGAGGATGCAGTCGGGTTGCTCTTGGGTAGTTGGAGTGCGTCTGGCTGGTCTGATAATGCTAGGGTTTTCGCTAGCACTGGCTCTACCTGCCATTTTCCCTTTCCAGCCATGTAGTCCATCTCTTCTTCCTTTCTATATGCGCCAGAGGTACTTCCATAATCCTCTACCTGTCGTGGAGGAGGAAGTTTGTTCAGAGGCGGTTTCTTTTTGGGGGGTTTGCGGGTATGATTCGATGGGCCTGAAGCCACAGTGGACACAGTAGGGGCGTCTCGACGTGCATTGTAAGAGCTTATGAATTCCAAGGCTTTGGGCGAGTCCCCTAGCAAGTCTTTGAGGTGTTCGGCGGCAGCATCCTTGGGGAGGGTGGAGGTATAGTCAAGGATCTGCCGAAGAGAAGCTTCGTCGAGTTGGAGGAGCTGAGATAGCTTGCTAGTATCCCACGTAGTGGAAGTCATGACTAGACAATCTGATTGTAAGGTGAAGGATTCGTATTGTTAGTTTGGGTATATGAACAATATCTCATTCCCAGCGGAACGAGACCGCTCTAGGGGTCACGTGAGGGGCTAGAACTAGGGATTTTATCGCGGCAGGCACAGCCACGGTCATTCTTTGCCATTGCCTCGTTTTCTATAGAACACATGCACACGAGTATTCCCAGGCAGCCAGTGATGTGAAATATCTTGGAGCACTGCAGCACGCGCGCGCTATGACAGACCTTTCAATCTATGGCACTCTTCCGTGAACTGTTCTCATCTGGCAGCCTTCACCTTATTGCTGCTCGGCTTGATTGAAATTTGTCACGTCATGATTTACACCTGAAAGTCCTGCTTTCATCACGTTGTATCCCTCTATACAGCTTTGCTATGGGGCTTATAACCGAGACACAGCGGGAGGCGAATATCAAAGAGGACCGGGCGTCAAGACGATTTGAATTAGACCCGACTCAGATATATCATCCCGTGTTCTGCTTAACTAAAGTTCCAGACGCAGTGAGTTTTGTGAACAGCGAGCCCAAGGCTCTTACTTTCAGAATCCACACACCTGTTCAATTGCTAAAACTTAATTAGTACTGGAAAAAGATCGATTTCCAGGAACACGACCTTAGACTCGGTGGTGACAATTATCTCGAAATCTCGTCCACCGACGATACTTCCTTTGAAGCCATGCGAGAGAAGCAGAAGGAACGACTATCTACTAACTTTGACGAGCCCCCCAACTATGACTTCGTCAACCACACAATCGACCAAGTCTACGATTTCTACAAATGCCACTTGCGACCCGCAGACCACAGCTCAAACATCCCCCATTTCTCCGCCTTCACCTTCGCAGTCATCGATGAGGAATGTCTACGTTCCGATCCACAGCAGCTTCTAATCTGCAGCGACGCACCCGACTTCGGCGAAGCGGACGACGCCATTGTGCTGAAGCAAACCCGTTTCAAAGCGACCATGGCGTGGGGTGCGAGCGTAAGGATGGAAGAGCTGACCATGACGCCCACGGAAGCGGAGCTCCGAGCCAAGGATCCGAAGAACAGGGACTTCACCACGCTGAAGATGCAGCCGGCACCGCCTAAACTTGTCCGTGCGGATGAGTCCTCTGGTGATGAGAGTGGGGATGAGGAGGGTGTGTTGTATGTGTTTGCGACGCCGGCGCAGCCGCGGGCGAAGAAGCGAGCTGGGATTAAGGCGGCTGAGACTAAGGGGTGGGTGCCTGGCAGGGGCTGGGCAGATGGAAAGGAAGGGCAGAGCGTAGACTTTTATACGTGAGATACTCTGAATTTGGGAGAAATGGTATCTTTCTTGCCGGAAAGAGCTCACTACGCTATGTACCTCGATATGTTGGTGCTCTCCCAAGCCGCAACTATGACGACGAAAGTATGACTCTAACTGTGAGTGTGGTACGTAGGATTGAAGACGAAATTACGACCAGCCTGAAGTGAAAGAAGCTTGAAGTACGACCAGGCCTTAATAACCAAAGCTCCTTTCAAAACCATCTGCCGTATATACGAGCCCTAGCAGCTTATTTCACGCTGGCGCTGCATCTCTACTCATCTACTCATAGCGAGAGGGCTAAACTACTAAAGTCTGTTTTGGGCCTGCAGAAGCTGTTGCTTAGATATAGAGGCGTTTTTCCGGCGTGAGTTGGAATTCAGTATTTCCATGGCAATGCAACATTATTTGAGTATTGTATCGTATCCAAGCCCATATGTAACGGATTCTTCAAAAGGGCGCCAAGCTCCCATGTGGTATACCAGGCTCTCGGATGCAGTATCTCGGGCGAAGGAGCGCCCTTGAGCATCGCTTATGTTTCGCCAGCGCATACGATATATAAAGCCGCCTATCGATCACAACCATACGTCGCGTAACCTCTGGAGCCGCTATATGAACATTCACCCACTGCCCACTGCCCACTGCCCACTGCCCAATTGTCCTGGTGCTGCCTTGTAATTCAAGATATCTTGATTGCCATCTCAGCAACCAATCACCAAAATGTACCCCTACCTTATTCTCACCTCATTACTGGCTTCCTTAACCACAGCTCTCACACTCAGCATCGCACAACCCCCACCCATCTTCCAACCCTCCAACTTCACCACCACCGCCAGCCCCGACAACTTTGCCAAACCAAGCGCGGACTGGGAATGCCGCAGCGGCGGCAGCCTCCACCGACCCAAATTCCAAGACTGCGGCTTCGCCGCGCTCAAATTGCCCAGAACGGCCACCAGTGGCACCTTTCACGCCGGATCCGCTGCCGATGAGTTCAAGCTTCCTTTCGTAGCGACGGATGGTACGTGCAGCGTACGGATTGCCTTCGTTGAGGGCGGGAGATGGCAGGATACTGGGTCTTGGCATCAGGTCGCTACGGAAGCTGCGGCGTTGTGGCACGGGTGTAGGGCGGCTGTTGTTGAATCGTGGTTTATTGGCGCGACGACGACGGCGGGGAGAGGGGGGAAGATTGGAATTACGTTTGTGTATCATGATGGGAATGTCGATGCGGCGTGGTAGACTTCATGCCGGATTCCGAGGGCCAAGGTTGTTTGTTGCTGGCTTGGGAATTCTGGTGACGGTGCCGATGAGTTCAAGCTCGTTACCAGAGGCCGTGTTCGATCTGTTACCACTCGAACTTGAGCTCTCATTCGGCCACGGGGTCGGGGCTGGGTACAAAGAGAAGTGCATCGTATGCGATCAGATCGCTGCCAATAGTACACTCAGAGGGGGAAACGATGGCCCAGGAGTGTTCAGCAAAACGGTGGCCGAAAGTCATATGCCGTTATCATCTAGTGTGAAAAACCGTTTCATCGCTGACCGTGTAAGAATTCCCGTTGATATCTGACATGTCCGCCATCAGCGCCTGTTCCCACTTATCAACCTCGCCCTCCTCCATCCACATTTCCCTAAGAGGTTTCGTGAACGTCTCCTCCTCGACCTCGATCTCAATCTCAATCCTTCTTTGAAGTGCCTTCATCATCCCTAGTATCGGTCTCGTTTCCTTTTCCAGGTCATTGTACCCCTTCTGAGATTTTTCTCCGTCTCTCAGCCCGTCCTTCTGTATCGTGAACGTAAGATGCTTCTTGGAGCGTCCTTCCGTTGCCTGCGCATCTGCCAGAACCTGCAGTATCTTCCATATGGTTCTGCCAACATGCGAGAAATAGTAGCCATCATCCGAAATTCACCAGATGACATCGCGTGCGCTGATTAAGTTGATATGGCGTAGGCGCCGAAAGCAGTGCGGGTAGATCATCCGAGCTCTCGAGGATCCAGGATGCTTTTCGGGATCCAAGACAATCTCATCTGTGTCTGTGCGGAACAAGCCTTCATAAACAGCCAGATAATGGGGGTAGTCGCTAACAGTGTCTTCCAGACCAAGAGGGGTTGCAAGGTAGATCCGGTATCTGTTGTTCTCATAAAGTATGGGAATGGCCTCGGAGTGGATCTGCCGATTGACTTGCAAGATCATGGGTTCGAAGCTGCGAATGGCCTTCAACAGGGCGGTATCTACCGGGGGGAATACTATTTTCCGCCAGTCCCTGCAGCGTCTTTCGGTGGATTTCTTTCCGGGAAAGGCGTCTCGCCAAAATCGGTCATGGTATAAGGTGTAAACATTTCTTGGCTCAGGGCTGAGGAGCTGTTCATAGATTATCAGGCGAAGCTCTAGAGGCAGGGCAAGTAGCGGGGACGGGGAAGTATCTTCGAATGCCATGTTAGTATCATGGTAAGGAGATTCGGAAGGGATAGGTCGAGCATTTTCATGCACGTAGTCATGTAGGTAGTACAGTGAGGTAGTACATTGAGCAACCTCGCGGGTCGAACAAGAATCCGTCCTTTCAGGGATTCTAACCGAGAAACCCCACCAAATTTGTATGCGCATCTCCGACCTCTCCTAATTATCAACCATTATGCCTCCTTTATCGCCTGTACTATATCAGCCTAATCATGAATATAATACCCCTAAGTAAAAAGTAATACGATTAGACCGTTTTAATTATTCTATAACATTTTAATCTATCTTAAATACCCGCCACGTACTAAAATAATCTATTATTAATATTTATAATACTATAAGCTCGAGAAGAAGTATCTATAATCTTAAGATCTACGAGAAACGGGGGAAAAAGAGTAAGGTTACAGCTAAGGATATACGGTAAATAGAGTAGATTCTTAAGGAGGACGGATTCTATATACAAGCTCTTATATAGGAGTAATTAAGATAAGGGGTCGGTCTTAATATTTTAGGTAATATAATTTAGACTTAGATAGGTATAATAGATTACTATAAGTATATTATTAGGAACTAGACTAGAAGGCTAGTTCCTAAGGGCTAGAATAGATAGTATAAACTACTAGCGAGTAGGTAGTATTATAAAGGTGGACTTAATACTCTAGTAACTTTATAGTTATTAAAGAACTAATCTCTACCTTCTAAGGAGGTAGAGGGAGGACTATTTAAATACCTTATAAGGAAGCTACCTAGCCTCTTAAATATCTAAATAAAAGGATATCCGTTAGATAATAAGAAGCTGAACTAGTACTACTAGTATATTACTAGTAAGCCGCTATTATACTACCTAGATATATTAAGATATCTTAATAATTACCTCCCCTTTAAGGGTATTTATCCCCGAATACTAATTATTACTAGGACTTATTAAAAACCTTTAAAACCCTAATAGGGAAAATAAGGGAAAGAGTTCTAAGGATAGTAATAAGGTAGTAACGGCGATACGCCGCTAATATTATATACTATTAATATATAAAAGCCTTTATAGTTATAATTTATATTAATAGTAGGATATAATTATTAATTAAGTTTACTATTATATTACTTTATAGACGTGTAATATAAATAATAATATAGAGTTTAAGTAATAATATTACGCCGTTAAATCGCGTAGTTAATATATATAATATAGTATATAATAAAGTTATATTTTATTTACTTCTAACTTCTTTTATAACTACTACTATTAATACTAACCTATTATAAGTTACCTTAAGCTATATCTTAATATATTAATAATATAAGCTAATATATTTAGTATTAATACTATTATACTTTATAAGATAACTACTATTAAAGCGTAAGTATAATATAAAGGATTAATTACTAATATAGTATTATATATTAAATAGTAATATTAATAATAATAATAATTAAGGTAAGTCTCTACTTAATATCCTTTACTATTTTATATATAATATTACCTTATAATAGCCTTTAATTATCTTTAAATATATTATAAGTATATTACTTATAAATTACCTTCTTATATAAGTTTATTATATTATATATTTAAGGCCCTTATTAATATCCTATTATATTATACTTCTTTTAAATTATACCTATACTCTTTATACTTAAAGGTATTTATATTAACTAACTCTTATAATAGATAGTTAAACCCTCTTACCGCGTTATACTACCCTATTATACTATTAGGGTAGTAGCCCTCTTATAGCCCTATTATCTTTAGTATACTAAGTACCTAGGTTTAAGTCCTAGGTTATTATATAATTATAAGACCAATAGGGCTTATAAGAGGTACTACTACCTCTATAAGCCTTATAAATTAATTTATAATAATAGGATTTTAATATACTTTACTTATAATATATTAATAGGTTATAAGTCCCCCTTACCTTTTACGCCTATTTATCTAGCCTCCTTACTTATAGCCCTATTATTACCCTCTAGGATAAAAAGTTACCCTATTATACTACCTTTATAATATAGGTTACTACCTTTAAAATTAAGGTAGAGGTAGTAATTTACTTAAGGGAGCGTAGTAAAATACTTTTATATAAGTTATAAACCTTTAAAGAATTACTACGCCTTAATATAAAGGTAGGTAATTAAGTAGCTATTACCTTAAAAGGTATTTTAAATATAATAAGATAGCGGGTAAGTTCTTTTATTATATACTTCTTATAATATATATTAATACTTTTATAAGAGGGGTTAATTACCCTTATTATAATAGAGGTTAATAAGGATTTAAGGGAGGTAAATATATTATTAAAGTATTACGCTATCTTTATATAAGTTAATTATATCTTAGGAGGAGGATAATAATAATAGTAATAAGGGGGAAATAAGAGAGATAAAGGAGGATATAAAGGAGGAGGAGGAGGCTATTATACCTCCTATTATTATATTACCTACCCCCGCTCCTACTACTCCTAGCCGCCTTTCTTATAGTAGTAGTACTACCGGCTCCGCCCCCTCTACCTATAAGATCCGCGTCCCTCGCGCCCCTTATACTCCTCCTATTCCTATTACTCCTACTCCTATGCCTACTCCGCCCGCTCTACCTACCCCTATTAAGGATACTACCTTATCCTCTAGCTTATTTATTATAGGCCCTACCTTATCTTTTATAAGCTCTAGCTCGCCTTAATATACTCTCTTTATAAGACCTTAGTACTACGCCTTTAAGTAAAGATTTTTTTCTTAAGTTATAAGGATTTTCCCCTTAATTAATTCTTTTCTTATATATCTCTTTATTAAAATCTCTATTATATAAATATAACTTATAACTTACTTTATATAACTTAACTTTATAATTAAATAGTTCTATAATAATAGCTATATACTAGTATTTTACTTATAATACTTCTTTATTATATATATATTATTATATTCCCTTTATAAGTCTTTTATATTTATATCCTTAATAAATATTTATTAATTATATTCCCTTTTATAATTAAACTACTTAATTAAGTAGTATTAAATACCTTTACTTTTTATCCTATCTAGGATTTATTCTACCTTATAATATTCTTTACTATTAATAAGTTCTAGAGGAGGTATAAATAGTTATTTACCTTTATTAAGACGGCTCTAATATAATTTTAATAAGGAAATATAAAATATAGGATAAATTCTCTATATTATTAAGAGACTTAAGTAGTACGCCTAGTATCTAATTATATCTACTACCTTAAAGGGACTAGTATACTTATATAATAGCTTTTAATTTAATCTTTTCTACTTTAAGTTCTTTATAATTAATATTACTAGTTCTCCTATTATATAAGACTTTAGGATATAAAGTTTATTATAAAACTTTATAACTTATACTTAAATAGTCTACTATTAATCTACTAGTATAGCTCTTACTTTTAAAAGGTTTTTTATATAGTCTTTAATTATAAGTACTCCTCCTTCTAGAAAGTTATCCCTAACTTTATCTTCTATATATAGATTATATCTATATATTATATAGAATAGTAAATAACCTAGTATAGCGTAAATACTATTATAGTACGCGAATTTAGCTATTAGGAGTAATATAACCTAATTATCTTATTCTTTATTTAAGAATACCTTAAGGTAATACTTTAATCTTTAGTTCTAGCGTTTAATCTACCTATCTATTTATAAATAAAAGGTAGTACTTAGTTATCTCTTTATTTTTATATAATAGTAGACTTTTAATGAATAGGTATTTATAAATAAAGATCCCTAATCTAATATAATACCTATTAGTAAATTATATTATAATACTATATTCTTAAATAAGATCTTAGCTAATTTAATAGTAGTATAAGTACTCTTAATTAGAAGGTATTAGACTATCTTTATATACTTATTAATAATTATAAGAATAGAATTATATATAAAATTTCTATATTTACTAGGTAGTAAGCTTATAATAAAATCTATAGAAAGTTCTTCCTAAGGCCCTTTAAGTTATAATAAGGATACTATATTATTATAAGATTTATATTTAGGAGCTTTTACCCTTTAATATATTTTATAAGTTTAGATATATAGCTTAGTATCTACTAATATTCCACTTTAATAATACTTATATTAAAGTAACTTTAAGGTTTTTTATAATTTAAAATAACTTACTAAAGTATTATTATAATACCTTATAATAATTTCTATATATAATACTAAATTATCTAATATATAGAGTACTCCTTTAAATCTTAGTAATTAACCTTCTAAGGCTATTTAATAGTATTTTACTTAGAAGCTATACGCTTTACCTTATCTTTCTATTTAGTAATAAATAGATTATTACTTTATAATAAGAGGATAAGTTCTTTTAGGGATTCTAGTCTAGCTTTATAAGCTATTTTAAGTCTAATAACTACTCTTACTAGTATTTATAAGATATATTATTTATAAATGAAACCCTAGTAATATAATTAAGTAGTTACGCTACTATATTACTTTAATACTAGGAAGGTAGCTTTACGCCCCTTCTATCTAAGTTTTTAGGCTTAGTTAAGGGTTTCCTAAGCCCTCCTAAGCTAGATAAGTCTATATACTTAATTATTTCTTCTAGCTACTTTTAGCTAGAGATAATACTTCCTATATTTACTAGCTTATTTTATAAGGTAGGTAGGAGCTAGTTAAACGACGTCTTAATATTATTATAATTAGGTCTACGTAATAGAGCGTTTATAGGATTCTTCTTACTAGGTTAATATTTAATATTAAAGTTATATATAGCTAAATAAATAGCCTATTAAGCTTAATAACTATTTAACTACTTTATCTATATAAATCCCTTAAGATTATTATAATCCGTAAGTACTTTAATAGCGTAATAACTACCTTCCGCGTAGTATTACTATTACTTAAAGGCTTTAATAATCGCTAATAGCTCTTAATTATATATCTCGTACCTAGTCTTAGTAGGTATTAATTTATAAGACTAGAAAGCTACTAGATATTAAGCCCTATTATTATCCTATTAAGATAAGATAGCGGCTATAATAAAATTAGATATATCTATTTTAATCTAAATTTTCTTATTAGGATTAAAATATATTAAAATAGGTATAGTTATAAAGGCGTAATATAAGTTATAGAATACCTTCTCTTTACTAGCGCCTTATATAAATAGTCCTAACTTCTTCCTATCCTTACTACCTTTTAAAAGGCTAGTTAAAGGGGATACTATTTATAAATAGTAGTATATAAAACGCTAGTAGAAGTTTATAAATCCTAAGAATACTTAGACTTCCTAATATATA
>JAABUV010001146.1_pt1 | contig 38857 bp, 38 predicted proteins | sample 5559971 | NCBI WGS metagenome assembly JAABUV01 (sample SAMN10711881, study PRJNA513362) | rock metagenome | isolation source: Antarctica rocks | place: Antarctica: Victoria Land, Knobhead nord | collected 2015-12-19
CCGCGTTTCGCCAACCCCAGCGCCCAGCATCTCCGATCCGGAACCGCGCCAAGGGCAGCCACGGACAGCCGTGCCCGCCGCTCAGACGAGCAATCCAGCCTCAACAGCGTGAATAGGGTGGGCTAGACCCGATCGTGCCGATGGAGATCTCCATCACCCGCTCCTCCGTCACCAACGAGCGCGACGCCCTGCTCAACGATCGCACCATGGGCCGCAAGCACATCGTTCCCTACGGTCTCTACCGTGCGCACGGCTTTGTCTCCGGCCGCCTTGCCAACGATGCGAAGAAGGGCACCGGCTTCTCCGAGGCCGACCTTGCCCTGCTGTGGGAGGCGCTGGCCAACATGTTCGACCACGACCGCGCCGCCGCGCGCGGCGAAATGACGGCGCGCGGCCTCGTCGTGTTCCGCCACGACAGCGACCTCGGCAACGCCCCCGCCCACGCCCTGCTCGAGCGCGTCCGCGTCGTCCGCGCCACGGAAGGCCCGCCCCGCGGCTTCGGCGACTACGCCGTGAGCGTGGACCGCGAAGGGCTGCCGGCGGGCATCGGCGTCGATGTCAGGATCTGACCAGGGGAGGAAGGCGGAGCCTCCTTTCTCGTTCCCGGACCCGAGGCCGAGCCCAGTGACGATAGACGCGGACCTCGTCGCCCTCTCCGCGCTGCAGCACCACCTGTTCTGCGCGCGCCAATGCGCACTGATCCACGTCGAGCAGGCCTGGGCCGAGAATGCCGCCACCGCTGAGGGCCGCGTCGCGCACGAGCGGGTGCACGCCGTGCAGGACGAGGCGCGGCGCGGGGTGCGCACCGTCACCGGGATGGCGCTGCGCTCGACGAGGCTCGGCGTGTCGGGCATCGCCGACGCCGTCGAGCTGCGACGCGCCGAGGGGGGCTGGCAGCCGTATCCGGTGGAACACAAGCGCGGCCGCCCCAAGGCGCACCGCGCCGACGAGGTCCAGCTCTGTGCCCAGGCCTATGCGCTGGAGGAGATGTTCGCGACCACCATCCCCGAGGGCGCGCTGTTCTACGGCCAGCCTCGCCGGCGCACGGTGGTTGCCTTCGACCCGGCCCTGCGCGCGCTCACCGAGGCCACGGCCGCCGCTACACGCGACCTGATCGCCGCCGGGCGCACGCCACGCGTGGCGTACGACCCGAAGCGCTGCGACGCCTGCTCGCTGATCGAGGTCTGCCGCCCGCGCACCACCGGCGCGCAGGCCTCCGCGCAGGCCTGGCTGGAGGCGCAGCTCGATGCGTAGGCTGCTCAACACGCTGTATGTCTCGACCGAGGGCGCCTACCTGCGGCGCGACGGTCTCAACGTGGTCGTCGAGGTCGAGCGCGCAGAGAAGCTGCGCGTGCCGATGCACCTGCTGGGCGGGGTCGCGGTGTTCGGGCAGGTGTCGCTGTCGCCGGCGTTGATGGGCGGCCTGGCGGAAGCCGGGGTGGTGGTCGCCTTCTACGGCATGAACGGGCGCTTCCTGGCGCGGGTCGAGGGACCGGTCTCGGGCAACGTGCTGCTGCGGCGCGAGCAGTACAGGGTGATGGACGACCCCGCCGCCTGCACGCGGGTCGCGCGCGCCGTCGTCACGGCCAAGGCGCTCAACCAGCGCGGCCTGCTGCAGCGCGTGCTGCGCGATCACGGCGCAGGGCTGGACGAGACGGCGCGCGAGGCGGTCTCGGCCGCGGTGGAGCGGATGCACCACGTCGCCCGCCGGGCACTGCACGAGACCGACCTGGACCGGCTGCGCGGCCACGAGGGCGAGGCGGCCTCGCTGTATTTCGGGGTGTTCGGCCACGCGCTGCGCGGGACGGACCCCGCCCTGGCGTTCCGGGGGCGCAGCCGGCGGCCGCCGATGGACGCGCCGAACGCCTTGCTGTCCTTCCTCTACACCCTGCTGGTCCATGACTGCCGCGGCGCGCTGGAGGGGGTGGGTCTGGACCCGGCGGCGGGTTTCCTGCACCGGCTGCGCCCCGGGCGGCCGAGCCTGGCGCTGGACCTGATGGAGGAGCTGCGCGCGCCGCTCGCCGACCGCCTGGCGCTGTCGATGCTCAACCGCCGCGAGCTGGGCGCCGCCGACTTCCGGGTGGGCGAGAACGGCGCCGTGCTGCTGGGCGAGGACGGGCGCAAGGCGGTGCTCACGGCGTGGCAGGCGCGCAAGCGCGAGGAGATCGAGCACCCCTTCCTGCGCGAGCGTGCGCCGCTGGGTCTGCTGGCGCACCTGCAGGCCAGCCTGCTGGCGCGCACGCTGCGCGGCGACCTGGACGCCTACCCCGCCCTGGTCTGGCGCTAGCGGATGCTGGTCCTGGTCAGCTACGACGTGGAGGTTAGCTCGGAGGGCGGTCCCCGGCGCCTGCGCCGCATCGCCCGGGCGTGCCAGGATTACGGACAGCGCGTGCAGTTCTCCGTGTTCGAGATTGAGTTGCCGCCTGACCAGTGGGTTCTGCTGCGCGCGCGCCTGATCGCGGAGATGGACGAAGGGCGTGACAGCCTGCGGTTCTACGTCCTTGGCCGCGACGGCCGCCGCCGGATCGAGCACATCGGGGCGAAGCCGGCCGTGGATTTCGACGGTCCCCTTATCGTATGAACATTCCGGCCCGCGCGGGTGAGGCCCGGCGGCGTCTGCGCGAACCCCAAGCGTCCGAGAGGTGGCTTGAGAGCGAGCACGTTCCTTCTCATTGTAAACAAGGCTTTCCGCACGAAGAACCCCGGGCCGCAGCCGAACACGGGTATGAAAAGCAATCGGTTCGCGCGAATCGATTGTTTCAAGGCCTTTCCCCAGTTACTTCCGTTGGGGGGTCGCCCCTGCATGGGGGCGCGGATCGAAACCTGGTATGGATTGCCGCACTCGCCATCATCGGCGGGTCGCCCCCTGCATGGGGGCGTGGATCGAAACTCCAACGTGACGCCCGATCAATCGGCAGCAGCCGGTCGCCCCCTGCATGGGGGCGCGGATCGAAACTCCGCGTGACGCTCGGCCGCCGCTTCGCGGAGCTGGTCGCCCCCTGCATGGGGGCGCGGATCGAAACTGGCCGTCAGGGGCTCCGGTGTTGATGTAGAGGCCGTCGCCCCCTGCATGGGGGCGCGGATCGAAACGCCCCGGTGCTGCGCGAACCTGGTGCGCGGGTGGTCGCCCCCTGCATGGGGGCGCGGATCGAAACAATCGGATTGCTTGGTACACACTCCTGGCAATCAGTCGCCCCCTGCATGGGGGCGCGGATCGAAACGTCGAGGTGGAAATGTGGGGCTCGGCCGGCGGCGTCGCCCCCTGCATGGGGGCGCGGATCGAAACCAACTGCGACGCTCTCGGCCGCCGGCACGTCGCGTCGCCCCCTGCATGGGGGCGCGGATCGAAACGCGATCGATGCGTCCGAGCCGGTGATGAGCGCGCTGTCGCCCCCTGCATGGGGGCGCGGATCGAAACGACAATCAAGTGTCGCCGGAGTGGCGCATGGATGTCGCCCCCTGCATGGGGGCGCGGATCGAAACGCTGTTGCTGGCGCCGGCCAGGCCCGACCCGGTGGTCGCCCCCTGCATGGGGGCGCGGATCGAAACATGGCGGGCCGCGCGGTGCATCCCTTCGTGTGGGTCGCCCCCTGCATGGGGGCGCGGATCGAAACGGTGCCGCCGGAGCAGCGACCACCGCGCACGGCGTCGCCCCCTGCATGGGGGCGCGAATCGAAACTACCCGTGGTCGCAGGGCGCGTCGGGCAGCTCCACGTCGCCCCCTGCATGGGGGCGCGGATCGAAACTCGCGGATCGCTTGCGGGAGGCAGGTCGGAGGGCAGGCTGCCGGTGCCCCGCCAGCGTCTCCGGTCGGGGTTCAGGCCGGGCTGGGAGCGGATCTCGATCTGCGTGTCGTCGACGCGCATCCTGTCCCGGCCGCCCTCGACCGACCTGCGGGCGAACACCACCCTGGGCTGCTCCACCAGGCCGGCGCGCAGCAGCACCCGGTGGCGCGCCATGCCGACCAGGTCGGCCTCCAGGCGCGACAGGTCGGACTGGAAGGTCTCCACCGCCTGCCGCTCGCCGCGGCCCCAGCCCTCGGCCACCCACCTGTCCCAACACATCGCCTCCTCGCGGGCGCAGGTCGTCGGGCGGCGGGGTGGGCTTCACCCAGGCGCGCACCAGGTAGCTGCGCCAGTTGGGCGCGGCGGAGGCCAGCTGCGCCTCGCGGGTGATCTGGTAGACGCGGCCGGTCTCGCGCGCGGTCTGCGCCCCGTCGCCGAGCGCGAACGCCATCTGCGCCTCGGTGATGACGGGCGGCCGCATCAGGGTCTGGCCGCTGCCGAGCGGGACCACGAGGCTGTGGAAGTCGTAGCTGCTGTCCAGCTTGGCCTCGTAGCGGCGCAGCATCTCGTTGATGGCGAAGCCGCGTGCCGCCAGCCCGCCGCGTGCCCCGAACGACAGGGCGGCCTCGTGCAGCGCCTCGGCCCGCGCGCCGGTCAGGCCGGCGGACGGGTTGATGCCGGGCCTGGCGGCCTGCAGCACCTCCAGCGAGGGCGGGCGTTCGCCGCCGACGATCGTGGTGGAGAGCGACGCGCCCGTGACCACCTGGTTGAGCGAGTTGGCCAGCACCTGCGCGGAGGCGTCCACGCTGGCCAGGCCGGGCTCGGGCGAAACCGGCGCGTCGCGCGGCGCGGTGTCGGCGCTGGACGCCCGGCCCGGTGCACCGCAGGCCATGCCGGCGAGGATCGTGGCGGCGCCGAGCAGGGCGCGCAGCCGACTGTGCTCAGACATGGTGCTGCACCTCGACCCTGTGGTGGTCGGGGTCGACCACGACGGTCGCGCTGGTGCCGGCCGCGGTGCCCATCGCCTCGAACAGGTCGAGGATGGGCACGTCGGTCATGTCGACCGCGACCTGGATGGGCCTGGGGTTGGCGGGGGCGCTGATCGCGACCTGGTAGCCGATGCAGTCGGCGAGCGCCTTGACGCCCTGGTCGATCGGGCCGCTCCAGGCCAGCGACACCGGGCGCTCCAGCTCGGCGGCGGTGACGGGCCGCAGGGCGGTGCCGGGTCCGAACCGGCCCAGCTCGCCCATCGTGCGGTCCACCCGCTCGAGGCTCCGCTGCAGCGCCAGCCCGGTGCCGGGCATCCCGGACGTGTCCGCGTTCGGATCGACCTGCGGGGTGGAAGCACAGCCGGCGAGCAGGGCGGCAAGCCCGATCGTGGCGGGAGGAAGCAAGCGCCTGCGCGCCACGGGGTCTCTCCTGATCTCTCAGGAGGAGGCTAGAAGGATGGGATGCGAATGGGGTCAGGACAAACAAAGGTCCTTTTCGCACCGCAGGACTCAATGGCAGCGGAACCCGGACTCTGAAGCAGATCACCGCAGGGCTCGGCAACGGCGGTAGCAGCTCCCGAAACACCCTTCAGCGCACTCAAATCAATAAGAACTTCGCGCCGGTTTGGTTGCGCAACCGAATATCTAATCCTTGCCGAACGCCAGGGGTTTTGCGGCATCACCGTCGATTATCAATCCACGCACGACGCCGGTTCGCAACAGGGCACGAACCGAGTTCACCTTCTGGATTCCACCCGCGAGCAGCACGACGTCGCGGCCGTGCAGACGCTCGAACTCCAAGGCCAAGGTGCGATGGGCCAGCTCGTGGTCGACCTGCACACCTGCCTGATCGAACAGCCGTCCCAACGAGTCGGCAACCGCTCCCCGGGCGCGCACGCTTGCAAGTTCTGCGGCCGAAAGCATGGCCTGCTTGCGCAAGAATGCGGTCTCGCTCAGCTCGCCGACGCTGATCAGGAACAGGTCCGCCGACCGCGCGAGATCCAGGGCTTCGGCCACGCTGCGCTGCGACATCAGCACGGCTCGGTCCGCCACGGTGTCGGCGATGAACGGCACCGGCAGGAAGTGCCCTTCGCCCCCGGTTCGCGCGGCCAGTGCCTGGACCACCTCGAACGGATTGGACGCGGAGTTGCGGGTCAGCGAGCCCATCAGCGACACGAAGCGCGCCCTGGGGTTATGCACGCCGGACAGGTGCAGCGCCATCTGCTCAAGCGTGCGGCCCCAGCTCACGCCCACGGTGGTCGGCTTGCCCGAAGCAAGCTTGCCCTTGAGGAAGCTGGCGGCGGCGCTGCCGACAGCACGGCGCGCGATCATTTCCTGGACGGCCGCCAGCTTCGGCTCGGCACCGGCGTCGTCAAGGCCGATCGGCGGCGTGGCCAAGCAGAAATCCAGGCGGTGGCGGCGCACGATCTCGCCCTCGATCTCGAGGTCGCGGACCTGCTCGTGATGGATGGTGACGCTGACCAGCCCACGGTCGCGTGCCTCGCCGAGCAGACGCACGACACGGGTGCGGTGCACGCCCAGACGCGCGGCCACCTCCTCCTGGGTCAGGCCTCCGATGTGGTACAGCCATGCCGCCCGCACGATGAGTTCGGCATCGGGCTCGTGCGCCAGGCTCAGGGTCAACATGGCCGGAGATTAGACCTTGACATTCGTTGCGCCAAGCGACGAACGTGCAGCCAAGAGCAAAAGTCGTAGCGCGCATCATATGTGCAGGGGAGTGGTCCAGGGTTCGTGGCCTACGTGATCGGCATCGATGGCGGGACCGAAAGCCTGCGGGCGACGGTGTTCGACCTGGCGGGTCGCAGGATCGCCTCGGCGATGGCCGCGTACCCGACCGAGTTCGCGCCCGGCGCGCGCGCCGAACAGGACCCGGAGGCCTGGTGGTCGGCGACCGGCCTGGCGGTGCGATCGGCCGTCGCGCAGTCAGGCGTCGCGGCCCACGACGTCGACGCGATCTGCGCCACCACGACGTGCTGCACCGTGGTCGCGCTGGATGCGGCGGCGAGGCCGCTGCGCCCGGCCCTCCTATGGATGGACGTGCGGGCCGGGGAGGAGGCGAATGCCGTGCTGGCCACCGGCGACGCGGCGCTCGCCGTCAACGGCGCCGGCCAGGGCCCGGTCTCGGCCGAGTGGATGATCCCCAAGGCGCTCTGGCTATTGCGCCATGAGCCCGACAGCTTCCGGGCCGCGCACACCATCTGCGAGTACCAGGATTTCATCACCTGGCGCCTGACCGGGCGGCGCGCCGCGAGCCTGAACAACGTGTCGATCCGCTGGCACTATCGCAGCGACGCCGGCGGATGGCCGGACAGCCTGCTGGAGGCGCTCGGGCTGTCCGAGCTGCGCGCGAAGTGGCCGGCGGAGGTGCTGGCGCCCGGCGACGTCGTGGGTCCGCTGACGGCACGCGCCGCCGACCACCTGGGCCTTCCGGAGACGGTGTGGGTGGTGCAGGGCGGCGCCGACGCGCTGATCGGCATGATCGGGCTGGGCGTGGCCAGGCCCGGCCAGATCGCGCTGATCACGGGCTCGTCGCACCTGCAGTTCGCGGTGGGCGAGGCCGCGACCCACGTTCCCGGACTGTGGGGCAGCTACCAGGACGCGGTCTATCCGGGCCGCACCATCCTGGAAGGCGGCCAGACCTCGACCGGCTCGATCATCGCCTGGCTGCGCCGCCTGACCGGCGACGCGCTCGACCTCGACGCGCTCAACCTCGATGCGGCCAGGCTCGGGCCGGGCGCGGACGGTCTGCTGGTGCTCGACCATTTCCAGGGCAACCGCACCCCCTACACCGATCCCCTGTCGCGCGGCGCGATCACCGGGCTGTCGCTGCACCACACCGCGGCCCACCTGTTCCGCGCCATGCTGGAGGGGATCGGCTTCGGCACCCGCGCCATCCTCGACCGCATGGCCGAGGCGGGCTTCGCCGCCGCGGAGATCACCGCGGGCGGCGGCGCGACCCGCTCGCCGCTCTGGCTGCAGATCCACGCCGACACGTCCGGCCTGCCCGTGGTGGTGCCGGAGGTGGCCGAGGCGCCGTCGCTGGGCGCGGCCGTGCTGGCCGCCTGCGGCAGCGGGCACTTCCGCAGCATCGACGACGGCATCGCCGCGATGGTGCGGCCGGGGCGGCGGATCGAGCCCGACCCGGTCAACGTGGCCCGCTACGACGAGATCTACCGCCGCTACGCGGCCCTGTATCCAGCCCTGAAGCCGCTCCGAGAGGTCGTGCCGACATGAACCTGCCGAACACGCCGCTGGCCGAGCTGTACCGCACGATGCGGCGCATCCGCACCTTCGAGGAACGGGTCGCCGAACTCTACGCGCGCGGCCTGTCGGCGGGCTCGATGCTGCACCTCTCGATCGGCGAGGAGGGCGCCGCCGCCGGCGTCGCCGCGGCCATGCAGCCGCAGGACAGCTTCACCACGCATCATCGCGGCCACGGCATCTTCCTGGCGCGCGGCGCGGACCCGGCCAGGATGATGGCGGAGATCGGCGGCAAGGACTCGGGCTACTGCCGAGGCAAGGGCGGTTCGATGCACATCGCCGACATGGCGCTGGGGCACCTCGGCGCCAACGCGATCGTGGGCGGCGGCATCCCCCACGTCGTCGGCGCCGGCCTCAGCTACAAGCGGCAGGGCAGCGGCGCCATCTCGGTGGCGTTCTTCGGCGACGGCGCCATGCAGCAGGGCGTGCTGTACGAGAGCATGAACATGGCGGCGCTGTGGGACCTGCCGGTGCTGTTCGTCTGCATCAACAACCAGTACGGCATGGGCACGCGCATCGACCGCGCCACGCGCTCGATCGAGTTCGACCGGCGCGCCATCGCCTTCGGCCTCCAGGCGGACATGGTGGACGGGGAGGACGTCGAGGCCGTGTTCCACACCGCGCAGGTGCTGGCGGACGGGGCGCGTGCCGGCAAGCCGGGCTTCATGGCGATCTCCTGCTTCCGCTTCTTCGGCCATGGCCGCATGGACAAGAGCCCCTACCGCACCGCGGACGAGGAGGAGGTCGGACGCAGGCGCGACCCGATCCTGCGCGCCCGCGAGGGCCTGCTGCAGCGCGGCCAGCTCGACGCGGCGGCGCTCGACGCGCTCGACGACGAGGTTGCGCGCGAGATGGACGCGACCATTGACTTCGCCGCCGCCGCCGCCGCGCCGCCCCCCGAGAGCATGTTCCGCGACGTCTACGGTCCGGGCGAGCCGGAGCCGGAGCCGCTCCGCACCCGCCTCGACCGCATCCTGGCGTCGGCCTGAGCGTCGTGGCGGCGATCGAGATCACCTACCGCGACGCGCTGCGCAAGGCGCTGCAGGACGCCATGCGCGAGGACGCGACCGTGGTGGTGATCGGCGAGGAGGTCGGCGCCTATGGCGGCGCCTACGGCGTCACCAAGGACCTGATCGAGGAGTTCGGGGCCGGGCGGCTCATCGACACCCCGATCAGCGAGCCGGCCATCGTGGGCGTCGCGGTGGGGGCCGCCATGACCGGCCTGCGTCCGGTCGCCGAGCTGATGTACATCGACTTCCTCGGCCTGGTGATGGACCAGCTCGCCAACCAGGCGGCCAAGATCCGCTACATGTTCGGCGGCCAGATCGGCGTGCCGATGGTGCTGCGCACCCAGGGCGGCACCGGCCGTTCCGCCGGCGCCCAGCACTCGCAGAGCCTGGAGGGATGGATCCTGCACACGCCCGGACTGCGCCTCGCGATGCCGGCCACGGCGGCGGACGCCTACCACCTGCTGCGCCACAGCCTCACCCTGCCGGACCCGGTCGTGTTCATCGAGCACAAGGCGCTCTACACCCGCAAGGAGATGGCCGACCTGGACGCGCCGGCGGCGCCCTGGGGCCGCGCGGCGGTGCGCCGCAGCGGCAGCCACGCGACGCTCGTGACCTACTCGCGCATGGTGCACGTCGCCTTGGATGCGGCCGAGATCCTGTCGAAGGACGGCATCTCGCTCGAGGTGATCGACCTGCGCACCCTCAACCCGCTGGACATGGGCACCGTGACGGCCTCGGTGGAGCGGACCGGGCGCGCCCTGGTGGTGAGCGAGGGGCCGCTGACGGGCGGCGTCGCGGCCGAGCTGGCGGCGCGCATCTCGGAGGAATGCTTCGACTACCTGGAGGACCCGGTGATCCGCATCGCCGGCGAGGACATCCCGATCCCGGTCTCCCCCGCGCTGGAAGGCGCGAGCATCCCCACCGTGGAGCTGATCGTCGGCACGGCGCGCCGGATGCTGCGCCGGTGATCGTCGAACTCACCCTGCCCCGCCTGGGCGAGACCATGGAGACCGGCCGGGTCGCCGGGTGGCTGAAGCGGCCCGGCGAGGCGTTCCGGCGCGGCGAGACGCTGGTGGAGATCGAGAGCGACAAGACGGTCGTCGAGATGCCGGCGCTGGCCAACGGCGTGCTGACCGAGATCGTGGTGGAAGCCGGCCAGGATGCCGATGTCGGGGCGGTGCTGTGCCGCTACGAGGACGGGCAGGAGGCGGCAGCGCCCGTGCAGCCTGACCCCGCGTTGCCCGATCCCACATTGCCCGATCCCACATTGCATGATCCCACGGTGCCCGACCCCGTTCCGACCGATCCGGCCGCGTCGGAGCCGGCCGAGGCGGCACTGGCCGCGACCGCGGCGGCCCTGTCGCCCGAAGCGCCTGCCGCCGCGCCGGGAAACGCCAGCCCGGCGCCACCCGGCATCCGCGCGACGCCGCTCGCCCGCGCGGCGGCGCGGCAGGGCGGGATCGCGCTGGCCGGGCTGACCGGCACCGGACGGCGCGGCCGCATCGAGGTCGCCGACCTGCACGCGCCGCCGGCGGCCGAGCCGGCCGCCGCCATGCGTCAGGCCAGGGTTGCCGGCGGCCTCGTCGCCTGCCGGGACTGGGGGACCGGGACCGCGCACGGTCCGCGCCTCGTGCTGCTGCACGGGCTTGCGGGGGACGTGCAGAGCTGGGCGCAACTGGCCGCGGCACTGGCGCGGTCGGGCCGGCACGCCACCGCCATCGACCTGCCCGGTCACGGCGGAACCGGGATCGAGGCGCCGGACCTCGACACGGTCGTGTCGGTGGTGACGGCGTTCCTCGACACCCTGGACGGCGAGCCGGTCGAGCTGGTCGGCCACTCGCTGGGCGGCGCGGTGGCGGCGCGGGTCGCACGCGCCACGCCCTCGCGCGTGCGCCACCTCACGCTGCTGGCGCCGTCCGGCCTGGACCGCGCGATCGACGTCGACTTCGTCCGCGGCATCGTGCGCGCGCGCTCCGGCGGCGGCCTGCAGCACCTGCTGCGCCGGCTGGTGGTGCGGCCCGCGACCCTAACTGCGGCGCAGCTCGACGCCCTGGCCGCCGAGCTGTCGCGCGGGCGGCTCCTCGGGCTGGCGGACGCCCTGGTCGACGACGGGGGCCAGCAGGTGGACATCACCCGCGACCTGCAGTCGCTCTCGATGCCGGTCCGGGTGGTCTGGGGGCTGCAGGATCGCATCATCCCCTGGACGCAGGCGAGCCAGGCCGGCAGCCGCACCGCGATCCACCTGATCCAGGATGCCGGGCACGTGCCGCACTGGGACCAGCCCGGCGAGGTGGCCGCGCTGTTCGACTGACGGGCCTGCGACACGACAGGTCCCGGCAAGAAGGACGTGTCTCGACACAACAAAGGGAGGACGACATGGCCATCGAACGATCGACGATCATCCAGCCGACCCGCCGGCGCATGCTCGGCGGCATGGGCGCGGCAGCGGCCGCCATGGGCGGGGTGCAGCTCGCGCAGTTCGCGCTCGGGAGCACGCCGGCGCACGCGCAGAGCCAGGCCAGGCCGGTGAAGCTGGCCGTGGTGGCGCAGCAGATGTCGGCGCAGTCGGACCAGCGCAGCTGGACCGGCTTCCAGCAATGGCTGAAGAACACCGGGTTCGACAAGACCTGGGACGTCAGCATGACCGACGCGAAGGGCGACCCCGGGGCTCTGGTCAACCAGATCGAGAACGCGATCACCGCCAAGTCCGACGCGATCCTGGTGATGTACGGGACCCTGACCGCGGCCCACAGCGCGCTCGACGACCTCGCGCGCTCGAAGATCCCGTTCTTCAGCCTGGACAGCGGCTGGCAGGCGCCGGCGATCGCCGACATCACCAGCAACAACTGGGTCATGGGCGGCCAGTACACCCAGTACATGGTCGACCGGCTGCTGGGAGAAGGCAAGCAGAAGGCCAACATCTGTGCCGTGGTCGCCAATTTCCACCACGGCACGCGCAAGCGCGGCAAGGTGATGCGTGCGGTGCTGACGGAGAACGAATGGATCAACCTGGAGGCCGACCGGGTCATCCAGTATTCCGGCTTCTACGAGACCACCCAGAACGTCGTGAACGACTGGCTTGCGCGCTACGGCAACGACCTCGACGCGATCTGGTGTCCCTGGGACGAGCCCGGCATGGCCGCCGCCGAGGTGATCAAGTCGCGCAACATGCAGGACAGGGTGTTCGTGGTCTCGGCCGACGGCGCCCCCACGGCGCTGGACCGCATGCGCGACCCCGACTACCCGCTCAAGGCCACCACCGCCCAGGCGTTCGAGATCTGGGGCGCCTACAGCGGCTGGCTGGTCAACGAGATCGTCGGCAAGGGCCGGCCCGCCAAGGAGGTGGTGCCGGTGCCGACGGTGGAGTTCCCGGCGCCGCTGCTGATCAATGGCGTCAACGTCCCGGCGGAGGGCAAGCCGACCTACGAGGCGACCGACCTCTACTACATCTACCGCGACCGCGCGCTCGCGGCCATGAAGGCCTGAGCGGTGCCCGCGGGCGGGGCGTGCGCCTCGCCCGCGACCCGGAGCCCGACATGACCGAACCCCTCCTCCAGGCCCCCCTTCTTCAGGCCCCGCTTCTTCAGGCCCCGCTTCTTCAGGCCCCGCTTCTTCAGGCCCCGCTTCTTCAGGCCCCGCTTCTTCAGGCGAGGGCGATCGGCAAGAGCTACCTGGCCACGGCGGCGCTGTCGGGAGTCGATCTCGAACTGCGGGCCGGCGAGATGCTGGCGCTCGTCGGCGCCAACGGCGCCGGCAAGTCGACGCTGGTGAAGATCGTCTGCGGCGCGGAGCGGCCCGATGCCGGAACCCTGCACGTGGGCGGGCGGGCGGTGCAGTTCCGCGGCGTCGCCGACGCGCTGGCGGCCGGGATCGCGGTCGCGCACCAGCAGGTCGCGGTGATCCGGCCGCTGACCGGCGCCGAGAACATCATGCTGGGCCGCGAGCCGCTGCGCGGCGGCCTGATCCACGACCGCGCCCTGCTGGCGCACGCGCAGGCGCTGGCCGACCGCTTCGGCGTGCGCATCGATCTCGCGCGCGAGTGCGACGCGATGAGCCTGGGCGAGCTGAAGATCCTCGACATCCTCAAGGCGCTCGCCACCGGGCCGCGCATCCTGATCCTGGACGAGCCCACCGCCTCCCTGACGCTCGCCGAGACGCAGCGCCTGTTCGCCTTCCTGCTCGACCTCAAGCGCCAGGGCCTCGGCATCCTGTTCATCTCGCATCACCTCAAGGAAGTGTTCGCCCAGTGCGACCGCGTCGTCGTGCTGAAGGACGGCCGCAAGGTGCATGACGGCGCGCTCGCCGAAATCACCCTGAGGGAGGTGGTGCAGCTCATGGTGGGGCGCGCCATCGAGGCCACCGACTGGAGCAGCCATGCCGCCGCGCACGGCCCGCCCGCCGTGGCGGTGCGCGACCTGCGCGTCGGCCGGCTGGAGGTGCCCGAACTCACCGTGCGGCGCGGCGAGGTGGTCGGCATCGCCGGCGTGCTGGGAGCAGGGCAGACCGAGCTGCTCGAGTGCCTGGCCGGTGCCTCGCGTCCCGCCGCGGCGGGCGAGGTCCGGCTGTCCGATCTGGGGCGCCTGCCGCGCTCCGTGGCCGAGGCGATCGACCACGGCATCTACCTCGTCGCCGACGACCGGCTGCGCAAGGCGATGTTCGCAGGCCTGTCGGTCGAGGAGAACGTGCTGTCGGGCTCGCTGGGACAGATCAGCCGCTACGGCCTCGTGCGCCCCGGCCGGGCGCTGGCGATTGTGCGCGACATCATCGCCCGGCTGCGGGTGCGGTGCAGCGGGCCGCAGCAGGACGTGCTGCAGCTCTCCGGCGGCAACCAGCAGAAGGTCGTGTTCGGCCGCTGGCTGGCCCGCATCGGCGCGGGCTCGCCGGTGCTGCTGCTCGACAACCCGACCGAGGGAGTCGACGTGGGCAGCAAGGCCGAGCTGTACGCGCTGATCCGCGACCTGGTGGGTCGCGGGGCGGCGGTGCTGATCGCCTCCGCCGAGTTCTCCGAGCTGATCGCGCTGTGCGACCGCGTCCACTGCATCGGCCATGGCCGCCTCGCCGCCAGCCTGACGCGCGGCGAGATGACCGAGGACCGGCTCCTGCTGGAGGTGAGCTGACCATGTCGACGACCGCATCCGAACCCGTCCGCCGCCGGATCGAGCCGGGCCCTCTCGCGGCCCGCTACGGCACCGTCGGCGCCGCGCTGCTCATCTTCGTGGCGTTCGCGCTGAGCAGCGACCGTTTCGTGTCCGCCGCCAACATCAGCAACATCCTGGTGCAGATCTCGGTGCTGATGGTGATCTCCTCCGGCCTGACCGTGGCGGTGGCGAGCGGCGAGTTCGACCTGTCGGTCGGGCAGGCAGCGGGCCTGTCCAGCGTGCTGGTGGCCGGGCTCATGGTCTGGTCCGGCCTGCCGATCGCCCTCGCGATCGTCCTGGCGGTGCTGTCCGGAGTCGCGATCGGCGTCGTCAACGGCCTGCTCGTCACCCGCCTGCGGATTCCCTCGCTGATCGCCACCCTGGCGATGGGGCCGATCGCGCTCGGGCTTAACTACGCCTACGACGGCGGCGACTCGATCTATGCCAGCTTCCCGGCCGCCTTCTACGTCATCGCCACCGGGCGGGTGGCGGGGGTGCTGCCGGTGCCGATCCTGATCGCCCTGGTCGTGGTCACGATCTTCTACGTGCTGGTCAACCGCACGCGCCTGGGCCGCGCCATCGTCGCCACCGGGTCCAACCTCAAGGCGGCGCGGCTCTCGGGCATCAACGTCAACCGCTGCCGCATGACGGCGCTGACCCTGTCCTCGCTGGGCGCTGCGATGGGGGGCATCATGCTGACCGCGCGCCTCGGCACCGGCCAGCCAGGCGCCGGCGAGCCCTACCTGATGGACAGCCTGACTGCGGTGTTCCTCGGCATGACCGCGTTCAAGCCGGGTCGCGCCACGATACAGGGCACGCTGGTGGGCGTCGTCATCATCGGCATGCTCGACAACGGGCTCAACCTGCTCGGCGCGCCGTTCTATCTGCAGAACGAGGTCCGCGGCGTGGTGATGATCGCCGCCGTCAGCCTCGCGGTGATGCGCGGCGAGATCCGCTTCTTCTCATAGGGGGCTACGATGACGATTTCGGGAGGCGGCCGCACGGCCCTCGTCACCGGCGCCAGCCGCGGCATCGGCCGCGCCATCGCGCTCGGCCTCGCACGCGAGGGTTTCGACGTGGTGGTCAACGACATCGGGCGACAGCGCGCGGAGCTGGAGGCCGTCGCCGGGGAGATCGCGGCGACCTGCCGGCGCGCCGCCGCGCTGTGCGCCGATGTCAGCGACCGCGCGGGAGTTGCCGCCATGGTGGGCGAGGCCGTCGCCTGGACGGGGCGGATCGACGCCGTGGTCAACAACGCCGGCATCCTGATCCCGGGCACCGTGGAGGCGTTGCCGGAGGAGCACTGGGACGCCGTCATGGACGTCAACGCGAAGGGGACGTTCCTGGTCGTGCAGGCGCTGCTGCCCCACATGCGCGCGCGCGGCTACGGCCGCATCGTCAACATCGCCTCGATCGGCGGCAAGCATGGCGCGCCGGAGCAGGCGCACTACTCCGCCAGCAAGGCCGCGATCATGGGCTTCACCCGCGTTCTGGCCCAGGAGGTGGGCCCGTTCGGCATCACCGCGAACTGCGTCTGCCCCGGTATCATCGTCACCGACATGGGGCGCACCAACCTCGCGGACCAGGCGGTCGCCAGCAGGTGGATCGCCAACACGGCGCTGCGCCGCCTCGGCCAGCCGGAGGACGTCGTCGGCCCGGCCTGCTTCCTCGCCTCCGACGCCGCCGCGTTCGTGACCGGGCAGTCCCTGAACGTGTGCGGCGGCATCGTGCTGAGCTGACGCCCGGCGCCACCGTTGAGGACCATGCCGATGTACCTGGAGAAGCTGCGCCTCGACGGCCGCGTCGCCGTCGTCACCGGCGGCGGCGGCGGGATCGGCCTCGCCTGCGTCATGGCGTTGACGGAGGCCGGGGCGCACGTGGTGGTCGCCGACCTCGATGCGGCGCTGGCCCAGCGCGGGGCGGACGCGGCACTCGAAGCCGGCGGCACGGCCGAGGGGGTCAGGATGGACGTCACCGACCCCGTCGCCGTCGCACAGGCTGCGGCCGGGATCGCGGGACGGCATGGCAGGATCGACATCCTCGTCTGCAATGCCGGCGTCGTCGTGTCCGAGGTCAGGGCCGAGGATGTCGACGACGCGCTCTGGCAGCGGCACCTCGACGTCAACCTGACCGGCGTGTTCCGCTGTTGCCGCGAGTTCGGACGCGTCATGCTGGGTCAGGGCCGCGGGTCGATCGTCAACATCGGCTCGATGGCGGGATCGATCGTCGTACGGCCGCAGGAGCAGGCGGCCTACAACGCCTCCAAGGCGGGTGTGCACCATCTGACAAGGTCGCTTGCCGCCGAGTGGGCCGGTCGCGGCGTGAGGGTCAATGCCGTGGCGCCGACCTACATCGAAACCCCGCTCACACGATTCGGCATGGACAACCCGAAGTTGTATGATCTGTGGATTGCTGCGACGCCAATGGGCCGCGTCGGCCAACCGCACGAGATCGCGTCAGTTGTCCACTTTCTGGCTTCTGATGCGGCAAGTCTGATGACAGGAAGCATCATCTACGCGGATGCCGGCTACACGATTTGGTAGAGAAGAGTCTTCTATAACCAGAATGTCATCGACCTTTTACGACGTGACATTCAGGACTTTGGCCGGTGAACAGACGTGCTCGGCTCACGCGCCGTGCGATGCTCCTCGAATAAAAATCAGCATCCATGCTCGTTGAAATTCTTCCTGCTCATGCTCGAACCGTCGCAGCACGATGCCCAGCCCATGCCCGTCCGCCAGCTCGTCGGCGAGGTCCTGCACCACGCTCGTCTGCGCGCGGGCCTCGTCCTCGCCCCCGCGCTGGCGGTCCTCCTTGCGCCGGTCGATCTCGCCCTTGGCGCCGCCCTGCGCGAACACCCGCGCCAGCCGCCGCCGCGCCTCCGCCGGCCCCGCGCGCTGGTAGAGCCGCGGGCGCAGCGCCACGTCCTGCGGCGAGGTGGAGAGCGCCCACGGCTCCGCCGGCCCCGGAAGGCAGGCCACGGAGCTAACGTGCTCCGGTCGCCAGGCCATCGGCTCGCCGCGGGTCGGTCGCACCGGTGATCAGGCCGGACGCCTGATTGACGAGGATCGCTTCCGCCAGTCCCCAGGTCGTTGCCTGCTGGGTCAGGCTGTAGCCTTCCCCTTGGAGGGCGGTGAACACCTCGGACGAGAGAGCGTTCGGCTCCAGGTAGACGGTGTTGGGCAGATACTGGTGATGGATGCGGGGCGCGGCCACGGCCGGACCGATGTCCATGCCGTAGTCGATGACGTTCTGGATCACCCCGAGAACCTCGGTGGGTATGCGCGAGCCGCCGGGAGCGCCGGCGACCATGAACACCTTTCCCCCGTTCAGGAGGATGGAGGGCGACATCGAGCTCAGGGGGCGCTTTCCCGGCTGGATGTCGTTGGCGACGCCCTGCACCAGGCCGTAGAGGTTGGGGACGCCGGGCTTGGAGGTGAAGTCGTCCATCTCGTCGTTGAGCAGGAACCCGGTGCTGCCGGCGACGACCCCTGCCCCGAACAGGTTGTTGATCGTGTAGGTGACCGACACGGCGTTGCCGAAGCGATCGAGGACCGAGAAGTGCGTGGTGTGCGGACCTTCGGCGGCCGGAGCGGCGATACCGCCCAGACCGGGCTTCGTCGTCGCGGAGGACCCCGCGGCGGCGGGCAGGATGTTCGCGCGTATCTTCGCGGCGTAGCTCGCGGAGAGCAGTTGCTGCAGGGGATTGGCGATGAAGTCCGGGTCGCCCAGGTAGGTGTTGCGATCCGCGTACGCCTGGCGCTCCGCCTCCACCGTGTAGTGGACCGCCTCGGTCGAGTGGAAACCGAACCGGGACAGGTTGTAGCCCTCGAGCACCTTCAAGACCTCGCACAGCACGGTTCCCCCCGAACTTGGAGGCGGCGAGGACAGCACCTTGTAGCCCCGGTAGCTGCATTGCACCGGCGCGAACTCCTCCGCCGTGTACTGCTCGAAGTCGGCCTTGGAGAGGATGCCGCCGTTCGCCGCGCTTGCCGCGACCACCGCGTCGGCGATCGGGCCTTTGTAGAAGGCGTTGGCACCCCCGAACGCGATCTTCAGCAGGGTTCGTGCCAGGTCGTGCTGAACAAGGCGGTCGCCCACCTTGTAGGGCTGGCCCTGGTTGAGGAAGATCGCAGCCACGTTCGGCTGCTGCGCGAACTCCGCGGTCGAGGTGCTCAGCTCGCTGACGTCACCCGCGTCGAGGGTGAAGCCGAAATCGGCAAGGGCGATGGCGGGCGCGATCAGGGAAAGCCGCGACCGCGTGCCATACTCCTCGCGTGCCTTCTCCAGACCGGCCACGCTCCCGGGAACGCCGACCGCGAGGTAGCCGAAGAGGCTCAGGCCCGGGATCACGTTCCCGTTCGCGTCCTGGAACAGGGTCGTCGTGGCCTTGAGTGGCGCACGCTCCCGGAAATTGATGAAGGTGTCCCGGCCGTCCTGCAGATGGATGGTCATGAAGCCGCCGCCGCCGAGGTTGCCGCAGCACGGATCGACGACGGCCAGCGCGTAGCCGATGGCGACGGCGGCGTCGACCGCGTTTCCGCCGGTGTCCAGCACGAACCGGCCGACGTCCGAGGCGATGTGCTGGTCGGTGACGACCATCTCCCGGTGCGACGTCGCCGTTTGCGACGTCATCTGGGCTCTGCCCGGTGCGGCAAGCGCCATGACGCTGGCCGCCGCGCAACCGAGTAGGAGATACTTCCTCATGCTTCCTCGCTGTTCTGGTGGGGCGCGCAACGATCAGGCTGGCCTGAATGCCGCGTTCGAGACGAAGCCGACACGCCGTGGCGGGCTGGAGGATGCTCCTGGGTCCGTGGCCCGGGACCATCAACACGCTGCCAGCACCTGACGCAACAGATACCTGCGGTAACGGCTTACGCGCGTTCAAGCCGTTGTCCTGTCGAGAACGACAGAGGGGGGTTGCGTCATCCTTCTGCGGAGGAAGGCCCTGCTCGGGTCAGGCGAAACACCGCATCACAGCGGCGGCGATGGTGTCGGCGTTCATCACCGCGAAGCCGAAGGCGATCATGACGACGGAGGTGCCGGTGCCGCCGCGCTTGCGGCCTGCCACCACGGCCTTGAGGCTGAACACTCCCAGCAGGACGATCAGCGCGCCGTAGCCGCGGAAGAAGTGGATGAACACGTTGCTGATGTTCAGCAGCGTGGCCCCGGGCGTGGCACCCATCAGGGTGCTCGTGTCCACCATGGGCGCGGTGTGGCTGGTCAGGCTGGACGTCATGCCGACCCTGGGCCCGCCGCCGAAGGTGGCGTTGCCGAAGGTCGGCATCTTGTCGAAGGACAGCAGCGCGCCGGCGAAGAAGATGGTGGCGAACGGCACCCAGGGGTGGCGTTCCCAGAAGCTGCCGGGCTGGTGCATGTGCCACGGCCCCGGCCGGAGACGACGAGGAAGGCGCTGGCGCACAGGCAGCAGAGCAGCGGGATCGGCAGCGCGATGACCTGGCCGATGTCGGCCGCGAAGTTGACGAAGCCCTGCAGGGCGCGTCCCCGCCACTGGATCGCGCCGTGGTCGGTCTGCACCACCCAGGTCGAGCCGCGCTGCCCGATGCTGGTGATGCGGCCGACGCCCGGCACGTCGTCGCCCACGGAGACCTGCAGGCCCGCCGCCTGGCCGGGTGCCGCGCCCCCGGTCGGCCGGCATCAGCACCTTGCCGACGCGGCGGCAGGCCAGCGGAGGGGTGAAGCCCTTCGCGCCCGTCGAGGCGTTCTGCACCCGACCCAGCTCGTCCGCCCTCGTTCCCGCCTGCCCGCCTTGCTGGACCTCCTTCTTCTTCCAGTGCTGGGTGTCGGCACCCTTGCCGGTCATGCCGTCGAGCAGCCTGTGCATCGCGGCCTGGTAGGCCGCCATCTGCGCCTGGTCGAATCGAGGCTGTCGGCCGCCGGTGTCCGACACGCGATGCACCTGGGCCTGGTTCGCCGCGAATGGGTTGGCCTGGGTGCCCCGGACGCTCGCGGGCAGAGGCAGCCCGCGCCTGCGCCGCGTGCGCCGCATAGCCCGCCCTGCCGCCGTGGCGCGCCACCTCGTCCGACACCGTGCCGGGCCCGGACCCGCCAAAGGCCAAGGTCCTTGGGAACCGATTTGCTTGAACACGCGGATTCTCAAGGCGAGCCTTGAGCGGAGTTCGAGGCAGAGCCTCAACCTTGCCTGCTGCCCCGGCACGCCGATTCGCCGCCGCCGGGCAGGCGCGGGCCGCGCGCCGGGCGTCCGCGCTTACCCTTCGCAACCCGGCCTCGAATTGACCATGCCCCCTGCCCTGCCCATACATGGACCGCAGGAGACAGACGCGATGACCGCCGCCCTGGCTGCGCTCGACGACGACCTGGCCGTGGCCCGCTCGGTGCTGGCCACCGAGGCGGCGGGCCTGCGCGCGCTCGCGGCGGCGCTGGACCGGCGCTTCGCCGAGGCGGTGGCGCTGCTGGCGGGGCTGTCGGGCCGGGTGGTGGTGACCGGCATCGGCAAGTCCGGGCACGTGGCGCGCAAGATCGCGGCGACGCTGGCGTCGACCGGCACGCCGTCGCTGTTCGTCCACCCGGCCGAGGCCAGCCACGGCGACCTCGGCATGGTGCTGGCGGGCGACGGGGTGCTGGCGCTGTCCAACTCCGGCGAGACGGCGGAGCTGGCGGACCTGGTGGCGCACGCGCGCCGGTTCGGGCTGCCGCTGGTGGCGGTCACCGGGAGGAGGGACTCCACGCTGGCGCGGGCGGCCGACGTGGCGCTGGTGCTGCCGGGGGCGCCCGAGGCGTGCGCGGTGACGGGGGCGCCGACCACGAGCACCACGATGCAGATGGCGCTGGGCGACGCGGTGGCGGTGGCGCTGCTGCAGCGGCGCGGCTTCACGGCGAGCGAGTTCCGCACCTTCCACCCGGGCGGGCGGCTCGGCGCGCGGCTGCAGCGGGTGCGCGCGCTGATGCACGCGGGCGAGGCGATGCCGCTGGCGCTCCTCGGCACCGCGATGCCCGAGGCGATCGTGCTGATGACCACCAAGAGCCTGGGATGCCTGGGCGTGCTGGACGAGGCGGGCCAGCTTGCGGGGATCATCACCGACGGCGACCTGCGCCGCGCGATGGGGCCGGGGCTGCTGGGGTGCACGGTGGAGCAGGTGATGACGGCCGCACCCGGCACGATCGGGCCGGACGCGCTGGCGGCCGAGGCGCTGCACCGCATGACGGCGCGGGCCCGGCCGATCACCAGCCTGTTCGTGGTGGAAGGCGGGCGGCCGGTGGGGCTGCTGCACCTGCACGACCTGCTGCGCGCGGGCCTGGCATGACCGGGGTCGGCATGAGCGAGGCGGGCACGAGCCAGGCGGGGCGGCCCGGGAGGTCGGGCGTGGCCGGCGCAGGGCCGTACGACGCGGGGCTGGATGGCGCGGGACCGCCCGGCGGCGTGGCGGACGATGCGGCGGCGGGCGCCCGGCCGGCGGTGCTGCGCCTGGAGCCGAGGGTCGCGCCGGGGCAGCAGGCGCGGCGGTCGCCGCCGACGCGGGGCCGGCTGGCGCGGCGGCGGGTGACGCTGACGGCGGTGAAGTGGCTGCTGCCGCTGGGCGCGCTGCTGCTGCTGGGCGCGGTGGCGCTGTGGCCGGAGCTGAGCCGCGTCATGGGGTCGAGCCGGCTGGCGATGCGCGGGCTGGCGGCGGTGGAGCTGGGCACCGGGCGGATGGTGCAGCCGCGCTACCGTGGCGTGGACGCGCGCGGCCGGCCGTACACCGTGACCGCGGACAGCGCCAAGGAGGCGGGGCCGGAGCGGGTCGACCTGGTGGCGCCGAAGGGCGACGTGGTGATGCAGAACGGCGCCTGGCTGATGCTGGAGGGGCGCGACGGGGTGTACATGCAGCACACCGGGCAGCTCGACCTGTCCGGCGACGTGACGCTGTACCGCCAGGACGGCACGGTGATGACCTCCGACACCGCCGACGTGGACCTCAAGCAGGACTCGGCGGCGAGCAACGACCGCACCCACGCCGAGGGGCCGTTCGGCACGCTCGACGCCCAGGGGTTCGTGCTGGTGGACAAGGGCGCGGTGATCCAGTTCCAGGGGCCGGCGCATATGGTGCTGAACGGGGGCTCGCGGTGAGGCGGGACGCGGGGCCGGCCGGTGCGGGCCGGGGCATCGTGGGCCGGGACGCCGCGCGGCGGCGTCGGGCGGGGCGTGGCTGCGTGCGGCGGGGCGTGCTGGCGGCGCTGGCGGCGGGCACGGTCGCGGTGGGCGGGGTCGCGGCGCCGGGGCCGGCGCGGGCGCAGGCGATCGACCTGTCGCATGGCGGGCCGGTGTCGGTCACCGCGCGCGACGGCATCGACTGGAACCAGGGCGAGCAGATCGTGGTGGCGCGCGGCGACGCGCGCGCGATCCGCGGCGACGTCACCGTGACCGCGGACGAGCTGGTGGCGCACTACCGCAAGAAGGCTTTGCCCGCGGGCGCGAAGACGGCGGGCGCGAAGGCGGCGGGCGCGAGGCCGGACGCCGCCGCGCCGTCGGACGCCGCGGGGACGGCGGGCGATGCGGCGCCGAGGCCGGCCGGCGCCACGCCGGGGATCGGCGACGACGCCGGCGCCAACGAGATCTACCGCCTGGAGGCGCTCGGCCACGTGCACATCTTCACCGCCACCGACCAGGCCTGGGGCGACCACGCGACCTACGACATCGACCAAGCGGTGCTGGTGCTGACCGGCACCGGGCTGAAGCTGGTGACGCCGCAGGACGTGCTCACGTCGCGCGACGCGATGGAGTACTGGTCGGGCCGGCACATGGCGGTGGGGCGCGGCGACGCCGTGGTGACCACCAACGATTCCCGCCGCGTGCAGGCCGACGTGCTGGTGGGCTACACCGCCGACCCGAACGCCCCGGCGCCGGCGCCGGCGGCCGGCGGCGCGGTGCCCGGGGCCGCCAGGCCCGCCGACCCGGCCAGGCCGGGGGCGGACCCGCTCGCCGCCTCGGGCAAGCTGCAGCGCGTGGACGGGTTCGGCCACGTGCGGGTGCAGACGCCCACCGAGGTGGTGACCGGCGACAAGGGGTTGTACGTCCCCGACACCGGGATCGCGCGGATCGTGGGCAGCGTGCACATCACCCGCGGCGAGAACGTGCTCAACGGCGCGGCGGCGATCGTGAACATGCACACCGGGCTGGCCACGCTGTCGCAGAACCCGGGCACCCGGGTGGAGGGGCTGATCGTGCCGAACAGCCCCTCGCCCGGCGGCGCGCCGGGCGCCGCGGGGGCGAAGCCGCCCAAACCGCCGCGCCCTGGCGCGGCGGCGGGCGCGGCGATGCCTGGGGCGGCGGCGTCGAGGGCGTCAGCCGTGGCGCCGGGCGCAGGGACGACGGGCGCGGGAACAACGCTGGCCGGGGGTGTGCGATGACGAAGCTGGCGGTGATGGGCGAGCGGGCGGAGACGCTGCGCGTGGTCAAGGGCGGCCCGGGGCTCACCGCCACCGGCGTCGGCAAGACCTACAAGAAGCGCCCTGTGGTGCGCGACGTCACGATCAACGTCCGCCGCGGCGAGGCGGTCGGCCTGCTAGGCCCGAACGGCGCGGGGAAAACCACGACGTTCTACATGATCACCGGGCTGGTCAGGCCCGACACCGGCAGCATCACGCTCGACGGCGCCGACATCACCCAGCTTCCGATGTATCGCCGCGCGCGGCTGGGCATCGGCTACCTTCCGCAGGAGGCCAGCGTGTTCCGCGGCCTCAACGTCGAGCAGAACATCATGGCGGCGCTGGAGGTGGTCGAGCCCGACCACGACCACCGCCAGGGCCTGCTCGACGAGCTGCTCGAGGAGTTCGGCATCTCCCACCTGCGGCGCACGCCGGCGCTGGCGCTCTCGGGCGGCGAGCGGCGGCGGGTGGAGATCGCGCGCGCGCTGGCCACGCAGCCGAACTACATCCTGCTCGACGAGCCGCTGGCCGGCATCGACCCGATCGCGGTGGGCGACATCCGCGACCTGGTCGGCCACCTGAAGGACCGCGGCATCGGCGTGCTGATCACCGACCACAACGTGCGCGAGACGCTGGAGATCATCGACCGGGCCTACATCATGCACGACGGTCGGGTGCTGATGGAGGGCGACCCGCAGGAGGTGGTCGCCCACGAGGACGTCCGGCGCGTCTATCTCGGCGAAAGGTTCTCCCTCTGAGGCCGGCGGCCCGTAAGCGAGCCTGGGCTCCGCCCATGGCTTGAAGGCGGGGACCCGCCAGGGCGAGCCGCCCTGGACCGGCTCTCCTTAAGTGATGGATTCCAAAGGCTTGCCTTTGGCGGAGTTTGAGGCGGAGCCTCAACCTCGCCTGCCCGCTCCCTCCTGGGCGCCGCCAGGCCACGGGCCGCATCGCCGGACGGGTTCGGAGAAAGCGCCTCCCTCTGGAAAGGTTCTCGCCCTAGACTGCACGCCATGGCGATCGGTCCCAGGCTAGGTCAGCGGCTGGAGTTCAGGCAGAGCCAGTCGCTGGTGATGACGCCGCAGCTCCGCCAGGCGATCAAGCTGCTGCAGTTCACCAACCTGGAGGCCGCCGCCTTCGTCGACGAGGAGCTGGAGCGCAACCCGCTGCTGGAGCGCGACGACCGCTCCGAGCACGTCGGCGAGGCCCCGGCCCTCGACCAGCGCCCGCTCGCGGTGGCCGAGGGCGCGGAGGCGGTGGAGCTGGTGGGCGGCTCCACCATGGCCGAGGGCGGCGGCCCGCTCGACACCGGCATCGACGACCGCTTCGAGCAGCACGGCGCCGCCGACGGCGCGGCGCCCGAGCCCACCAGCTTCGGCAAGGCCGGCGGCGGCGGCGGCTTCGAGGGCGACGACCGCGGCATCGACGACCTGGCGGAGGACCCGCGCGGCCTGCGCGACCATCTGGGCGAGCAGCTCCGCCTGGGCTTCGCCGATCCGGTGGAGCGCATGATCGGCGCGCACCTGATCGCGCTGCTCGACCCGGCGGGGCGGCTCTCCGCCGATCCGGCCGACGTCGCGCGCGCGCTGGGCTGCGACCTCGCGCGGGTGGAAGCGGTGCGGGCGAGGATGATGCGCTTCGACCCGGCGGGGCTGTTCGCGCGCAGCCTGCGCGAGTGCCTGGCGGCGCAGCTCGCGGAGCTGGACCGGCTCGACCCGGCGATGGCGGCGCTGCTCGACAACCTCGACCTGCTGGGCCGGCGCGAGCACCGCCGGCTGATGCAGATCTGCGGCGTGGACGGCGAGGACATGGCGCAGATGATCGCCGAGGTCACGGCGCTCGACCCCAAGCCGGGGGCGCGCTTCGAGCTGGCGCCGGCGCACAGCGTGATCCCCGACGTGCTGATGCGCCGCGCCGCCGACGGGGCGTGGCTGCTGGAGCTGAACCCCGAGACCATGCCCCGGGTGCTGGTCAACGAGAGCTACCTCGCCCGCGTCAGCCTGCGCGCCGGGCGCGAGGAGAAGAGCTTCCTGTCGGAGAAGCTCTCCACCGCGAACTGGCTGGTGAAGTCGCTGCAGCAGCGCGCGCAGACCATCCTCAAGGTCGCCGCCGAGATCGTGCGCCGCCAGGACGGGTTCTTCCGCCTCGGCATCGGCCACATGCGCCCGCTGATCCTGCGCGACATCGCCGACGCGGTGGAGATGCACGAGAGCACCGTCAGCCGGGTGACGGCGAACAAGTACATCGCCACCCCGCGCGGCACCTTCGAGCTGAAGTACTTCTTCACCACCGCGATCGCTGGCACCGCGGGCGGCGAGAGCCACAGCGCCGAGACGGTGCGCCACCGCATCCGCGCCCTGGTGCTGGCCGAGGCCGCGCAGGACGTCCTTTCGGACGATGCGATCGTGGCGGCGCTGCGCGGCGAGGGCGTGGACATCGCGCGCCGGACGGTTGCTAAATACCGGGAGGCGCTGCGCATCCCGAGCTCGGTGCAGCGCAAGCGGGAGAAGGCGGTGCCGGCCTGACGCTCGGGCCGCCTCCCCGGCGCCTGGAACTGGGCGCGTCAGAGCGGCTGGAGGCGGACGCCATGCAGATCACCGTGTCGGGCAAGCAGATCGAGCTGTCGGACGCCCTGCGCACCAGGGTCGGCGAGCAGCTCGACGGGATCGCCGGCAAGTACTTCGACCATGCGCTGGAGGCCCACGTCACCTTCGGCCGCGCGCGCTCGTTCTTCACCTGCGACATCAACGTCCACGCCGGGCGCGGCCTCAGCCTGCGCGGCGAGGGCGAGGCGGCGGACGCCAACACCGCGTTCGACGACGCCGCCGAGCACATCGCCAAGCGGCTGCGCCGCTACCGCCGCCGGGTGAACGACCACTCGCGCGACCTCGCCAACCGCGCCAAGCCGGAGGCGGCGCGCGGCTACGTGCTGCGCGCCGAGGACGAGGCGCCGCTGGCCGAGCCGGGCGCCGCGGAGACGTTCGCCACCGTGATCGCGGAGCAGGCGGTGGAGATCAGCCTGCTCACCGTGGGCGAGGCGGTGATGCGCATGGACCTCGCCGACCAGCCGGTGCTGATGTTCCGCAACTCGGGGTCGGGGGAGCTGAACGTGGTGTACCGCCGGCGCGACGGGAACGTGGGGTGGATCGACCCGGCGGCGGCCACTTGAGCGGCGCTGGACTTACGAAAGCAAGCAAGGTTGAGGCTCTGCCTCAAACTCTGCCAAAGGCAAGCCTTTGGAATCCACTTGTTTAAGTAAATCGGTTTCCAAAGGCCTTGGCCTTTGGCGGGCCTGGGCAGAGCCCGGCCTTGCTTGCTTGCCGATCAGGAGCGTCGACCATGCCCAGCACCGCCCCGGATTCAGGCTTCGTCCGCGTCGAGGATGTGCCGACCCGCCGCGGCGCGCAGGTGCTGCTGGAGGTGCTGGAGAGCGAGGGCGTCGAGTACATCTTCGGCAATCCCGGCACCACCGAGCTGCCGCTGATCGACGCGCTGCTGGGGCCGACACCCATCCGCTACGTGCTGGCGCTGCAGGAGGCGAGCGTGGTGGCGATGGCCGACGGCTACGCCCAGGCGAGCGGGCGGCCGGGCTTCGCGAACCTGCACACCGCCGGCGGCCTCGGGCACGGCATGGGCAACCTGCTCAACGCCCAGGTGCACGGCACGCCGCTGGTGGTCACCGCGGGCCAGCAGGACTCCCGGCACGCGCTGATGGACCCGCTGCTGTTCGGCGACCTGGTGGGCATCGCCACGCCCAGCGTGAAGTGGGCGCGCGAGGTGACCAGGGCGGACCAGATCCCGGTGCTGGTGCGCCGCGCCTTCCACGATTGCGGCGCGGCGCCCTCCGGCCCGGTCTTCCTGTCGCTGCCAATGGACATGATGGAGGAGATGACCGGCGTGGGCATCGCCCAGCGCTCCACGATCGACACCCGCGCGGTCGCGGGCGGGCTCGACCGGCTGGCCGGGCTGCTGGCCTCCTTCGCGCCGGGCCGGCTCGCGCTGATCGCGGGCGACGAGGTCGGCTCCAGCGGCGCCACGGCGCAGGCGGTGGCGCTGGCCGAGGCGCTGGGCGCGCCGGTATACGGCTCGTCCTGGCCGGCGCACCTGCCGTTCCCGACGGCGCACCCGCTGTGGAGCGGCAACCTGCCGACCCGGGCGAGCGGGATCGCCGACGAGCTGGCGCCGTTCGACGGCGTGTTCGCGCTGGGCGGCAAGTCGCTGATCACCATCCTCTACAGCGAGGGCTCCGCGGTGCCGCCCGGGTGCCGGGTGTTCCAGCTCTCCTCGGACGTGCGCGACCTCGGGCGCTCCTACTCCACCGAGCTGTCGATGCAGGGCGACATCCGGGCCTCGCTGGACGCGCTGCTGCCGCCGCTGCGGCGGAGCCTGCAGGCGCGGCGGCCGGAGCTGGACGCGGCGGCCGCCACGCACGGGGCGCGGATGCGGGCGCGCCACGCGGCCCTGGAGGAGCGGGCGGAGCGCGAGGCGGGCCGGACGCCGATCACCCCGCTGGTCGCGGCCCGCGAGATCCTGCGCGCCGTCGGCCCCGGGGTGCCGATCGTCGACGAGGCGATCGCCACCTCGGGCTTCCTCCGCTCGCCGCTCCGCGACGAGACCGTGCGGTCCTACGCGTTCCTGCGCGGCGGCGCGCTCGGGTGGGGCCTGCCGGCCGCGGCGGGCTACAAGCCTGGGCATCGGCCGCGAGCCGGTGGTCTGCCTGGTGGGCGACGGCGCCCTGTACTCGCCGCAGGCGCTGTGGACCCTGGCGCACGAGCGGCTGCCGGTCACGGTCGTGGTGATGAACAACCTGGAGTACAACGTGCTCAAGAACTTCATGAAGGGACAGGCGCACTACCTGTCGGCAGCCAGCAACCGCTTCATCGCCATGGACCTGGTCGAGCCGGCCATCGACTACCTGGCGCTGGCCGCCTCCATGGGCGTCGCCGCGCGCCGGGTGGAGCGCGGCAGCGACATCGGGCCGCGGTGCAGGCCGGCATCGCCTCCGGGCTGCCGAACCTGATCGAGGTCAGGATCAGCGCGACCTAGGCATTCGAGGGAAGCCCGGCGCGTGCGCGACAAGGCCGCGTCAACAAGCAAGGCCGGGCTCTCCCTCCGCTGCCCATTCCAATGGCCCAAGCGGGCCATTGGAACCTTCGGGCAGCTACGCCCAGACCCGCCAAAGGCCAGGGGCCTTTGGAAAGGCGTTTATGCACTTTAAACCACAAGGCCCAACATCTTGTGCCTAAAGATACCAGAACATCCAGATTAGACCCTACTGATAGTGCTTGTGGTTCGAAAGGGATAATCGCCTTTAGAAACCCATTCCTTAAGTAAAGGATTCCAAAGGCTTGTCTTTGGCGAAGTTTGAGGCGGAGCCTCAACCTTGCTTGCTTGACCAGCCACCCTAAAGAGCCGCTGGCATCCCTCAGGAAGCGGATTTCCAGAGATCTCAGGCATGGCGGGTCCAGGCAGAGCCCGGCCTCGCCTGCTTCGCGTCCGCCCGTCGCCCCGGGGTTCCTGCGGACCGACCCGCCGCCAGGCGAGCCGCTGCACCCGACGTCACGGGCCTCAGAGCCTGCCTGCCTCAGTGCACCAGCGCCGCGACCATCTCGTGCTCGCGGATCGCCGCGACGGCGATGGCGCAGTCCTCGGCGACCGCCATCTGGGTGCCGTCCGCCGCGTGGATGGCGAACGCGGCGACTCCGCCCACCATCACCGGCTTGACGTAGGCGAGCTGCGAGACGCCGAGCGCCTGGAGCTGCGCGGTGGACAGGTGACGGATGTCGATGGTCTGCAGGGCGGAGGCCTGCGCCGCGGGCTGCTCGTTGGTACTGGTCATGGCGAGACTCCTGCCTGGACCGCGGCCCCGTGGGCGGGGCGGCCGGTCTGCGTCGAGAGGGAAGAGGGGTCGAAGGGGGAAGATGGATGCAATCCGCGCGCCGGCACCGGGGCGGGCACGTCACGACCGCGTTGGCGGCGGTGCGCCGGCCGGCGTCGTCCGATCAGCCGGCGACGCCGTCGACCAGGCGGCCGGCGTCGGGCTCGGGCTCCGGGCGGCCGATGCGGATCTGCTTGACGCGCGCCTCGGGCTGCGGGCGGGCGAGGTCGATGTGCAGCAGGCCGTTGTCGAGCCAGGCGCCGCGCACCTCGATGCCCTCGGCCATGACGAAGGCGCGCTGGAACTGCCGCGCCGCGATGCCGCGGTGCAGGAAAACGCGCTCGCCGGCGTCGTCGGTCTGGCGGCCGCGGATCACCAGCTGGTTGTCCTCCTGGGTGATCTGGAGGTCGTCCATGGTGAAGCCAGCGACGGCGAGGGTGATGCGCAGGCCGGTCTGGCTGACCTGCTCGATGTTGTAGGGCGGGTAGCCGTCGGACGAGGACTTGGACGCGCGCTCGAGCATCTGCTCGAGGTGGTCGAAGCCGAGGAACAACGGCGACGCGAACATGCGCTGGGACATTGGCAAGCCTCCTCCTGGGAGCGAAGCGTCCGGCGGGGCCCTTGGAGGCACCCCGCCCGGACGGGTATTTTGGTCGCTGGCCACGACGTTGCAAGAGGCCGGGCGGGGCGGAGGCCGACGGGTCAGGGCCGGCGCGGCAGGGGAGCGCAGCAGGAGAGCAAGCAGGCGCGGCAAGGAAGCAAGGTTGAGGCTCTGCCTCAAACTCCGCCAAAGGCGAGCCTTTGGAATCCGTTTTTCAGGGAAGGGTTTCAGAGGCTCCTGTTCGGTGAGGGGGCTTCGGCGGGTCAGGGCAGAGCCCGGCCGTCCTGCCGCGCGGGCCCCGCGATACGGTCCGATACAACCCGGTCTTCGTTCCGACATCCTCGGATGGTGCAATGGGGCCTTGGTTCAACAGGAGACGCCCATGAGGACATTCGCGCTGATCGCCCTGGCCGCAGCGCTGCCGGCCGCCGGGATGGCGTCCGCGCGGGCCATGCCGCTGCCGGCCCTCGCCGGCGTGGACGGCGGCATCGTCGCCGTGAGCGGCGGGTGCGGGCCCGGCGGGCATCGCGGCCCGTACGGCCGCTGCGTGCCGAACTACCGGCCGATCTACCGGCCAGCCTACCGGGCTTGCCCGCCCGGCTTCCATCTCGGGCCGTACCGCGGGCGGTGCCTCCCGAACTACTGAGGGCGGCGGCCGGGGCAGGCAAGACCGCAGGCTCCGCCTACAGGCTCCACTCAGGGCAGAGCCTCCGGACGCCGTCGCTTCAGCGGACAGCTTCCAAAGGCCCTGACCTCCGGCGGGTCCGGGCGGAGCTGCCCAAGGGTTCCGGCGGCCCGCTTGAGCCATTGGAACGGGCAGCGGAGGGGGAGCCCGGCCCTGCCGCGCCGCGCCTCCCTGCTGCGCTGCCGTGTGCCGCGCTCGGTTGATCGGGCGCCGGGGGTTGGCTACATGCGGGCGATGACGGACCCTGCGGACGAGCCGGCGCGGCTGCCGATCCTGATCGCGCCCGACAAGGCGCTGAAGCTCAAGGCGCGGCGGGTGATGCCCGACGACATGGACGCGGTGCGCGCGCTGCTGCCGCGGCTGTTCGCCACGATGTACGCGGCCCCCGGCATCGGGCTGGCGGCGCCGCAGGTCGGCGTGGCGCTGCGGGTCGCGGTGGTGGACCTGATGCCGAGCGACGTGCCGGCGCCTCTGGTGCTCATCAACCCCGAGGTGGCCGCGGTGGGCGAGGCGTGGGCGGTGCGCGAGGAGGGCTGCCTGTCGCTGCCCGGCCAGTACGCCGACGTGAGCCGGCCGGACTGGGTGCGGGTGCGCTACACCGACGCTGACGGGCGGGCGCGCGAGGTCGAGGCGGAGGGGCTGCTGGCCACCTGCCTGCAGCACGAGATCGACCACCTGGACGGGGTGCTGTTCGTGGACCACCTCTCGGCCCTGAAGCGCAACATGCTGATGCGCAGGCTGGCGAAGGACCGCAAGGCCAGGGCGGAGGCGTGAGGCGGCGCATGCCGGCGGCAGGGAAGGCCAGGGCTCTGCCCCATCGCCTGCAAGCGGGGACCCGCCAGGGCGAGCCGCCCTGGACCGACGCACGTAAAACCCGGGGTCCCGTCGCCGCAGGCCCTTCAAGAATGTTTCCAAAGGCGAGCCTTTGGCGGAGTCCAGAGGCAGAGCCTCTGGCCTTGTTTGCCTGCGGTACCTCGCGGTGAGGCTGGCCTTCATGGGCTCCCCCGCCTTTGCGGTGCCCGCGCTGCGCGCCCTGCACGACGCCGGCCACGAGGTCGCCGCGGTGTACTGCCAGCCCGCGCGCCCGGCCGGCCGCGGCCGGCCGGTATCGCGCTGCGCGGTGCAGGTGGCGGCCGAGGCGCTGGGGATCGAGGTCCGCACCCCCGCCCGCCTGAGGCGCGAGCCGGCCGAGCACGACGCGTTCCGGGCGCTGCGGCTCGACGTGGCGGTGGTTGCCGCGTACGGGCTGATCCTGCCGGCCGAGATGCTGGGGGTGCCGGCGCTCGGCTGCTGGAACGTGCACGCCAGCCTGCTGCCGCGCTGGCGGGGGGCGTCGCCGATCCAGGCGGCGCTGCTGGCCGGCGACGCGGAGACCGGCGTCACGATCATGCGGATGGAGGAGGGGCTGGACACCGGGCCGATGCTGCTGCGCGGCGCGGTGGCGATCGGACCGGCGATGACGGCGCCGGAGCTGGCGGACGCGCTGGCGGCGCTGGGGGCGGCGCTGGTGGTGCGCGCGCTGGCGGAGCGGCCGGCGGGGGTGGCGCAGCCGGCGGGGGCGACGCACGCGGGCAAGCTCACGCGGGCGGACGGGCGGCTGGACTGGGCGCAGGACGCGGCGGCGCTGGAGCGGCGGGTGCGGGCGCTGACGCCATGGCCGGGGACGTGGACCACGCTGCCCGCGTCCGCCGGGGGCGAGGGGGTGAAGGTGCTGGCGGCGGAGGTGGCCCGGGGCGTGGCGCAGGGCGGCGAGGCCCCGGGCACCGTGCTGGGCGCGCCGCGCGACGGCGGGCTCGTGGTGCGCTGCGGCTCGGGGGCGCTGCGGCTGCTGCGGGTGCAGCGCGCGGGGCGGGCGGCGGTGGACGCGGCCTCGTTCGCGCGCGGCGCGGCGGTGGGGCCAGGGACGGTGCTGGGGGGATGAGCGCCGGCCAGGCAGCAAGCAAGGTTGAGGCTCCGCCTCAAACTCCGCCAAAGGCAGGCCTTTGGAAACCGATTTACTTAAGCAAGGGAACTCCAAAGGCGAGCCTTCGGCGGAGTCCAGAGGCCCCGCTTCCAAGCAATGGGCCTCTGGCCCTGCTTTCTTTCGGGCGCCCCGGGTGCCCCGGCCGGTGACACGCTGGGCGCTGCTGCTGGAGTACGACGGCGCAGGCTTCGCGGGGTGGCAGCGCCAGCCGGGGCAGCCCACGGTCCAGGCGGTGCTGGAGGCGGCGGCGTCGCACCTGGCGGGCGGGGCCGCCGTCGCGAGCGTGGCGGCCGGGCGCACCGACGCCGGGGTGCACGCGTCGGGCCAGGTCGCGCATCTCGACCTCGCGCGCGAGATCGGCGCGGAGCGGCTGGCCGACGCGCTCAACTTCCACCTGCGGCCGCACCGGGTCGCGGTGCTGCGCGCCGCCCCGGTCGCCGGCGACTGGAGCGCGCGGTTCTCCGCGACGGCACGGTCGTACCGCTACACGATCCTGGAGCGCCGCGCGCGGCCGGCGCTGGCGGACGGGCGGGTCTGGCACCAGCCGCACCCGCTCGACGCGGCGGCGATGGGGCGGGCGGCGCGCTCGCTGCTCGGGCGGCACGACTTCACCAGCTTCCGCGCCGCGTCCTGCCAGGCCAGCGGGCCGCTGCGCACGCTGGACCGCCTCGACGTCGTGCGCCAGGGCGAGCGCATCGAGTTCGTCGTCGAGGCGCGCTCCTTCCTGCACCACCAGGTGCGCAACATGGTCGGCACGCTGCGCCTGGTGGGCACGGGCGCCTGGGACGAGCACGCCGTCGCGCGCGTGCTGGCGGCGCGCGACCGCGCGGCGGCGGGGCCGACCGCGCCGGCCTGCGGGCTGTGCCTGACCGGGGTGCGCTACGCGGAGGCGGTGTTCGGCGGCGCGGAGGCTCCGCCCCCGGACGCAGCCGGAGGCTTGGCTTCAGGATCTCTTCCCTGAGCGAGTCTGCGGACCCCGCACGTCAAGGCGCCGGCCGCCGCCCTGGAGGACACGCTGACCGGACCCGTGGTCCTGCACGTCCTGAAGCCGGTGTGAGGCTGCGGATGGGCCTCTCGTGCCAACGGCCCTGGAATGTGACCGGTCAGGCAAGCAAGGTTGAGGCTCTGCCTCAAACTCCGCCAAAGGCAAGCCTTTGGAATCCACTACTTAAGAAAGGGGTTTCCAAAGGCCTCAGGCCTTTGGCGGGTCTGGGCAGAGCCCGGCCTTGCCTGCTGGCAGGTCGATGCCCGGGGCCGCTGGCATGACAGCCGGTTTCCTTGTCCGGGCGAGGGCTCGGCGTCGCAGAGGGGGACGGGCCGCCGGCGTCGCCCCGCCCGTGTCCGGCAGCCCTTGCGAGAAATCGGACAACGATGCACGCTTGGTCGGTCGTCGTCCGCCTTCGGCAACGGCCATCGCGGCGCAGCCGCGCGGCGGTTCCCCAGGGTCGATTCACCCGGTGACGAGGACAGGCGGTCCCATGCGCAAGGATGCCGAACGGAATCGCCAGAAGCTGATCGACGCCGCGAGCGACATGATGCGCAACGAGGGCGGCGACGTTCCCATGGAGCTGATCGCCGAGCGCGCGAACCTGACCAGGGGCACGCTCTACCGCAACTTCCCCCATCGCCAGGCCATGTACGAGGCCGTCCTCCAGAACGACCTCAGGACGATGTCGGAGCATCTGGCAGGGGAGCGCGACGCCGACCCGCTCGCCTTCATCCGTCGCATGACCGAGCTGATGATGGTCTACGACAGGTTCCTGGTCTCCCTGGCCGCCATGGCCGACTACGATGCGGAGAAGAACGAGGCCAGGATGGTGGAGTCGATCGCCGCGCCGCTCGCCGCCGCAAAGGCGGCCGGGCTGCTCCACCCCCGGCTCGCGGGCGGGGACATCCTGATGGCGTGCCGGATGCTCGCGTCCCACATCCGCCTGGACGGCCGGGCCGACTTCGCGACGGCGTTCCGGCGGAGGCTAGACCTCATGCTGCAGGGCCTCGGTGCAGCGCCCGGCCGATCATCGGCGTGACGCGACCCAGCCGGCGCGGCGCGGCGGCAGGCCGACCCATCGCGAGCCGGAGCGCGCGCCGGGTGCCCCGCGTCCGGAGGAGGCCGTGCGGCGGAGCCGCCCACCGTGCCGGTCGCGGAACGCGGGAACCATCTGCCTGCCCCGGCAGGAACGCCCGTGCCTGTGGCGAGCTGGGATCATCGGTGGTCGGGCGCGAGATCATCGGCATCTCGGGCCCACAATCCGTGAGACTGTGGCGAACGCCGAACCTACGTTGGGTGAGGCTCAGCCCACGCACGGGTGAGACGAACCCGAGATCATCCGTCTCTGTCCACGTTGCGTGGGACGGCTGCGAAGTCGTGACGTCTTCAGCCTGCACAGGCGTGTTTCCAGGCGAGGCAGTCACGGCAACGATCTGTCTCAAGCCCCCATGCAACGGCCCGGAGCTGCAAGGAGGACAGCTTCTCCGGCTCGGCGTGCCCGGATGGATGGTCCATGACCATCAGGCTCACCGTCTCCCCGGCTGCAGTCGCTCCCGGTCACGCCCGGCTGCCCTGTGCTTCCGGTTCCAGCCTGGCCCGAACCAGTTCGGTCAACTGCGCCGGCTCGAACGGCTTGCGCAGCACGTCCATGCCCGCCATCAGGTCCGGGGGGCGTAGCCGGTCATCAGGATCGCCGGCAGGCCGGGATGGCGCAGGCGCACCGCGTCGGCCACCTGCCGCCCGTTCATGCCGCCGGGCAGGCCGACGTCGCTGACCAGCAGGTCGAACTGCGCACCGGCCTGCAAGATGCGCAGCGCGGCGCCGCCGCAATCCGCCTCCAGGACCCGGTAGCCGAGGTCGCGCAGGTGCTCGGCCGTCAGGTCGCGCACGTCCTGCTCGTCCTCGACCAGCAGGATCGTCCTGCCGGTGTCGGGCGCCAGCGCCGCGTCGACCTCCGGATTGTGCTCGTGGAACGGCAGGCAGAGCCGGACGGTGGTGCCCGTCCCAGGCTGGGTGTCGATCTGGACGATGCCGCCCGACTGCCGCACGAAGCCGTAGATCTGGCTCAGCCCGAGCCCGGTGCCCGCCCCGAGCGGCTTGGTGGTGAAGAACGGCTCGAACGCGTGCGCCAGGACCTCGGGCGGCATCCCGGTCCCGGTGTCGGACACCGCCACGGCGGTGTAGCGGCCCGGCAGGGCGTCGTCGTCGCGCAGCTCGGCCTCGGACAGCGCCATCTCGGCGGTGCTGATCGTGAGCCACCCGCCGTCGGGCATGGCGTCGCGCGCGTTGACGCAGAGGTTCAGCAGCGCGCTTTCCATCTGGTTGGGGTCGCACAGCACCAGCCATTTCCCGTCGGAGAGCTTCAGCTCGACCTGCACCGCCGGCCCGACCGTGCGCCGGATCATGTCCTCCATGCCGCGGACGATCCTGTCGAGGCTCACCGCTTCCGGGGCCAGGGTCTGCTGGCGCGCGAAGGCCAGCAGGCGGTGCGTCAGCGCGGCGGCCCTCCGTGCGCCTGTTTCCGCACGGTCGACATAGCGCGCGATGTCGGAGGCACGGCCCTGCTCCAGGCGGCTGCGGATCATGGCCAGGCTGCCGGTGATGGCCTGCAGCATGTTGTTGAAGTCGTGCGCGATGCCGCCGGTCAACTGGCCGATGGCCTTCAGCTTCTCGCTCTGCCGCAGCGCGTCGGTGCGTTCGTCGACCAGGCGCTCCAGCTCCTCGCCGCTGCGGGCCAGCACGGCGCGCCTGCATCTAGGTCGTCGACGTCGGTGCAGGTGCCGACCCATTCCGTGACCGCGCCGGCCTCGTCGCGCACCGGCGTGCCGCGGGTCTGGAACCAGTGGTGGCGGCCGGACGCGGCGTGGCGGAGGCGGTAGTCGACCTCCAGCAGGCCGTTGGCCTCCGCCTCCCGCCAGGCCGCCACCGCGGCCTCCCGGTCGCCGGGGTGCAGGGCCTGCAGCCAACCCTCGCCGAGGCTCGCCTCCAGGGGCAGCCCGGTGTAGGCGGTCCACTGCGGGCTGGACCAGGTCCACAGGCCCGGGTCGGCGGCGCGCCACACGAGCTGCGGGATGCTCTCCACCAGCGTGCGCAGCCGCCGCTCGCCCTCGTCGCGCGCCGAGGCGGCGCGCGCCCGCTCCACCGCGTCCCACGTCAGCTCGGCGACCTCGCGCACGAGGGCGACCTCCGCCTCCGTCCAGCGGCGGACGGCGGCGTGGCCGACGTACATCCCGGCGCGCCCGCGCCCCTGGCGGATGATCGGCACGCCGATGATCGCGCGCGCGCCGGTCCCGGCGAACGCCGAACCGTCCGCGAGCGGGTGGCGCGCGACGTCGTCGATGTCGAGCACCTCCCCCTGCCGCATGGCGGCCAGATAGGCCCCGCCGATCTCCTCGGCGGGAAAGGCGCCGGCAAGAACGTCCGGGCTGCCGTCCGTCCAACCCGCGACGTAGCTCAGCGTGTCGTCGTCGAGCATGTCGAGGAAGCCGACGCGGTTGGCGCCGAGATGGCGCCCCACGGATTCGGAGGCCGCCAGCATCATGGCGCCCGGGTCGGCGGCCTCGCGCCGGCCCTGCACCAGGCGGAGCAGCAGCGCCTGCCGGGCCTCGCTCGCGCGCAGCGCCTCGTCGGCCAGCGTCGCCTCGGTCACGTCGCTGCCCTCGACGAAGATGCCGGCGACGGCGCCCGACGCGTCGCGGACGGGCTGGTAGACGAAGTCCACGAAGCGCCGGTCCAGGGCGCCGTCGGTGCCGGACGCCAGGGTCACCGGCCTACGCCGGGCGATGAAGGGGGCGCCGGTCGCATAGACCTCGTCCAGCAGCTCGAAGAGGCCTGGCCCTCGACCTCCGGCAGCGCCTCGCGGGCCGGCCTGCCCAGCACGTCGCGGCCGACGAGGCGGTGATAGGCGGCGTTCGCCAGCTCGAAGACATGGCCGGGCCCGCGCAGCATGGCCATGAAGCCCGGCGCCTGCTCGAACAGCCCGCGCAGCCGCTCCGCCTCGTCGACGGCCTCCCGCTCCGCGCGCACCTCCGCCGTCACGTCGCGGCAGACCACCAGCACGCCGCCGACGCCGCTCGCCGCGGCGGCGTCGTCGATGGGCGAGTAGCCGTAGGTCCACCACACGTCCTCGCGCGCCGCGCCCCGCGTGATCGGCACGAGCTGGCGTTCGTGCCAGGTCGCGCCCCGCCCCTCCATGACCAACTCGATCTGCGGGCCGATGGTGTCCCAGATCTCCGCCCACACCTCGCGTCCCGGACGCCCGAGCGCCGAGGGATGCCGGTCGGGCCCGATCGCGGTGCTGTAGGCGTCGTTGTACAGGCAGGTGAGCGGTTCGCCCCACCAGACGAACATCGGGTGCCTCGACGTCAGCATCAGCCGGACCACGGTCCGCAGGGTCTGCGGCCAGGCGTCGGGCGGCCCGAGCGGCGTCTGCCCCCAGGGATGCGCGCGCATGAGCGCGCCCATCCGGCCGCCGTCCGCGAGGAAGCCGGGACCGCCCGGGGCGATGTCAGGAGCCATGGGTATCAGGGCCTTTTGGTGAGGAACGTCGCTCGATCGGTGCTGCCCGGTCCTGCGGTACTGCCCGATCCTGCGGTACTGCCCGGTCCTGCGGTACTGCCCGGTCCTGCGGTACTGCCCGGTCCTGCGGTACTGCCCGGTCCTGCGGTACTGCCCGGCCCTGGCCTGCGCCGGACGCGGCATGATCCTGCCCCATCAGGCCCAGGCGCGTGCTGAGGACAACCTCGATGAAGTTGGTCAGGGTCCGGCTGTCCCGTCGAGCCTCTGCACGAGCAGCATCAAGAACGGCCGTGTCGAGCCTCAGCGTGATGGGCGTTCTCATGGACAGCCCTCCGGCGAGGGTTGAAGGTAAGTCCACACGCCGCACGCGGGTTGCCCCGTGCAACCCACGTATGCGTGAGGAGATGCTTGGGCGGCCCCGGCTCTGAATGCGCAGTGACAGGACAGCCGTGGCTGGTTCCCACTTGCGCCCGTGCTGTCCCGAATAGGCATTGAACGAGGGAAACGGTCGGATACTGCTGAGGAAATAGACCCTGGACGGACCGGCTGGCGGGCTACGCCGCCTTCGGGACGAGCATGACGTCGTATCCGAGATTGCTCAGGCGCTGAACCAGCTTGGTCGTGGAGCGCTTGCGG
>JAABUV010001147.1_pt1 | contig 38855 bp, 55 predicted proteins | sample 5559971 | NCBI WGS metagenome assembly JAABUV01 (sample SAMN10711881, study PRJNA513362) | rock metagenome | isolation source: Antarctica rocks | place: Antarctica: Victoria Land, Knobhead nord | collected 2015-12-19
GACCGCTGGAGAGCGCTATGCGAGCGGCTGGCAGCCTGTCATGGTGCCAGAGCATGCCCGCACACAGGCGCGCATGCATGGGCTCCCGTCCTCGTGCGGGACAGGGGCGTGCTCGGCACCCCAGCAACCTGGCTTCCCATGCTCGCTGCAGGGCTGCCCGCATGCGCTACAAATCCTGGGCAACGGCCCTGCGCTGAACAACCCCGGCTCGGCGCAAGAGCCACATGTGCGCACTCAGCAGCGCAGCGGCCTCGGACCGGCCGCGCCGGCGCGCCCGCGCGGCGCGCGCCCTTCTGCCCGCGCAGCGCGCGCCCATCCGCGCGCTCAGTCGATGAGGTCCAGGAAGTCCATGCGCGCCTTCATCGTCTTCTTTATCTTCTCCTGCTCGCGCTCGGCGCGCTGCGCAATCCGGATCTCCGCCTCCGTCACCTGCGCCGCGCGTTGAAGGCGTCAGGGTTAGGGTTGGGTGCAGGGCCAAGCCCTCTATCTGGAAGCCTGTGCATGCGTCGACACTCTTCGTGGAGCCTTGTTGCCTGCCAATAGCGCCGCAAAAATTCGCGCGACTCGGCACCCAGACCCGTGGCGACCAAGCCCGGCACAGCATGTTCAGGCACTGCATGCCGGGATACATGCAGCGCAGACGGCAAGGCACAGGCACGCCAACAGCGCGGCAGCATCGCCGCGTGCGCAAGAGGTGGAATGGCGCAACACGCAGCGCCTCGCGCTCGCGCGCGCCCCACCGCGCAGGCAGCGAGGCAGCTGAGCGGTCGGGGCCGCCGCCGCGCGCACCCGCTGCAGCGCGGGCGGCGGGTCGCGGGCCTCGTCGATCTCGCCCAGCAGCACCACATTCTCGCCGCGCACCACGTACAGGCCCAGCGGCGTCTCGGCGTACAGCGCGCCGACGATCACGCGCTCCACCGCCGCCTCCAGCACCAGGTTGGCAAACTGGTCGAACGACCTGCGCGCGGCGCGGCGCGGCGCGCTGAGCGCACCAAGCGCCACAGAAAGGCATCAAGGATACAGCGTGAATCCCTCTAGCTGCGGGCCCCCCCTGCACGCCCCTCTGCCACCACGTCAGCGCGCCTGCACCAGCGGGTGACCAGGGTCAAGGGGCTGCACACGCCGCATCACAAGCGCTGAGCGCCGCGCCTCATAGCAGGCGGCTGCTGACAAGCGTGAGCCCGCGTTTACATGCCACCTGAGCAGCCGTGCACAGCCTCTGTAAACCCCGCACTCGGTGCAGACGCAAAACCTGAGCGGCACCCACCGAGCACTCACAGCCTGTCACAGGTATCACAGGAGTCACAGCCAGAGTCACAGGTGTCACACACGGCCATGGCGCAGCAGTCCACTGTTGTAGAGGAGCAAGGACCGGCGTACCTGAGAATGCCCATGATTTTGCGCCCATCCCGCAGCTGCACCATCAGCAGCTTGTCCAGCTCCTCCACCAGGGCAGTCCCTACACACAGAATACACGATCTGGCTGCACCCCAACCAGACAGCTCGTCACGCAGGCAAGCAAGCATAGCCGTGCGGCTTCATGGTTCAACCTTTCTTCAGCGACACAAGCTGCAGGCAGCCCGACACGCACTACGGCGATGCAACCTGTGCTGTGCTTCACAGAGAACCACACAATGGTCAGGGGCCAGGGGCTTGAGCGGATTCACGCCTGGCGGTGGCACCTCGTCCATTGCGGTGGCACGGGCACCCACATGCGCTGGCCTACGCTGGTCGCCTGCGCAGCAGTGCACGCACGGGCCTGCGCCTCAGCCCGCAGGCGGCCGCAAGCTACACACTGTCCCTGATGAAAACTTGGCACGCGCAGAACCCGCCGGATGCGCTCTCAGCCGCTCCCCCTCCTATAAGGACCAACTTTTGCGGATAATCTAGTGGCACGCTGAGACAAGTGCGCAAGTGCTCGATACACATATGGAAGAGGGTATGGGGTCTGCTGCTGTTCACAGCAAGGCGTGCGTGTCGAGAACAGTGGCGCTAAAACTTTCTCATATCTCTGCAAGATGAAGAGCGTGTATCTGTGCCTGAGTGTCCTGCTGTGTGCTGCGTCGGCGTCCGCCGCGGCCAGGCCCCCATGGTTCTGCCATGACCTGGACTGCCCCCGGTACACTGTTGGGGATGTGAACGATGACTATGAGGTCCGGACGTATGCCAAGGGTGCGTCCGGACAGGCCGCTGCGTGCTGGCACCCACCTCTCAGCTTTCTGTGCTGTCCCTGCAACGTGTGCGCCTGCCTGCAGGCAAGTGGGCCTCCACGCACATCGAGGGCTACCTGTACAGCGCGTCGCTTCTGCAGGGCTTCAAGGTGCTGCGGCCCCAAGGACCTGGTGGACTGGCTGCGCTTGCGTGGCGCAGGCAGTGGCTGCATACCTGTCCAGCCTGCTGCAGGTGGCGGAGCAGGTGACTGACGAGCTGCCTGTGCTCTGCACAGCGCCTGTTTGACTACATCTCAGGCGAGAACGAGGCTTCTGTCAAGATCAACATGACTGCGCCGGTGCGGTATATTACCTGTTGCGAGTTAATGACCGTGCCAGCAACATGACTGTAGCTGTGCTGTGGTATCTGTACTTGTCAGCACACGCATATATGGTGAGGTGCAGACGCGTGCTGTCCGTGTGAGGAAAGGAAGTGTGTAGGGCACTGCAAGCGGCGGGAACAGAAGCGCTGGGACACTGAAAAGGCTGCTAATACCGCTCGCAGGTCGTGACCAAGGTGGAGCACGGCGAGGGGCCTTTCTGCAAGTCCAACTTCACTGTGAGCTTCTATGTGCCGTTTGCTGACCAGGTGTGACCTACGGGCTGGGCATGAGCCTCCTGGCGTGCATTTCCAGCCGCCAGTGTTGTTGTTGTTACTGGCTCTGCCACTGGCACTGAAATGCTTGGCCGTGGAAGAGCTCGCCTGTTATGTGCTTTGACTTCATGCCCTGAGTGCGATACGAGCAAAGAGGAGCGTCTTATTGTTGTTGCTGGTGCGGACAAGCGAGTTTACTACGTACGCTGAAGGCGGTCACCGCTTAAAGACCTAGGCGAGGCACGAGTGCCGGCTTGTTGCCTGTAGAGCACTTGCTTGCTGCCCCCAAGGCATGGCTGCCATGCAGCGCGTGCTCCCGGTGGGCGGCCATGTTGAGCGCGCTTAGATAGAACGTGGCAGCTTGAGTCAGCGGCGTCGCTCTTGGCCCGCGCAGGACGACACGCCGGTGCCGACCAACCGCGCGGTCTACCTGCACGACACGCCCAGCGCCACCTTCTTCGTCAGCCAGTACGGCGGCTTTGGCCAGGACGACATCACCGTCAGCCTCAAGGTGGCGCGCCCTTCTTGTGAACCTGCTGCCGCACTTGCGTTTTGCGCTGTTTGCAGTGCATGTGCCTGCTGGCTGATCATATTGTAACAACATGCAGCGCGATTTTAAGGGTGTTTGGGGACGCGAGGCGCGAGGCTTGCCACGTGCAGCAGGCAGTAGTAGCGCGCAACACAGAACTTCAGACCCCGAAATTCTGACAGTTGTAGTGATGACGGGTGCGGTCCGTATCGAGCAGGCCAATGCGCTGGCGGACAAGCTGACCAAGGCGGGCGAGAACTTCGTGTCCGGCCTCTTCTTCACCGCCGGATATGACCCGCCTTTCCGCCTGACAGGTGCGCTCATGCGCGGGCTGCGCTGTCTCCTGCGCGGCCTGCCCGCTGTGTCGCGCCCGCCTGCTGCGCAACCTGGGTAAGGGGTGTGAAGCTGTTGTGGCAGTCGGGTCGCTTTCACACACTGTTTGCCCCCGCGGAGCTTGCACTGCGCAGAGACTGACGCGTTCGCGGCGCCGCAGGCCGTCACAACGAGATATGGATCATGAAGAGCGGCCGCGGCGCGGGGGCGGCGAGCGAATGAGTGCAGCTTATTAGATTATTAGCATAAGTTGTTTTAGGCTGAAGATGACAAATGCTGCAGGCCTACGCCAGTGGCACAGTGCCATCGAAGTAAATAAAGATCCTGCGCCTGCACAGTACTGTAAATGTGGGCGTGCCGCTCCAAGAAGAACAGATGGAGCGATGAAGGTGTGATTGAATGAATGAATGAAAGGCCCTTGGGGTGCGCGCCCCTTTCGGCGCACCCAGGGCGTATCTGGTTACAGCCTGTTTCAGCCAACTAGGGCTGATCAGGCAAGCGAGCAAGCGAGGCATCCCATACCCACAGGTCAAGAGACATTTGGGACAGTTGGGGCAAGGTAGGTCTTCAGGCATGCGAGAATGAAGCAGGCAACGCCGCGAATGTCCCGCTGCTGCATGAACTCCAGCATGGTGCACCCAGGCGTAAACAGGTGCGCATACTCGGCACGGACGCAGGCGACAAAAGGACACTCGGAAAGCAGGTGTTGCTCGTCGCCCAGGGCGCCAGAGGCACACTTCACGCACTGGCGCTGTTCCCGGAGGACGTTGTTGTTACGCAAGGCAACAATGGGGAGCCGGTGGCAACCCAGCCGAAACTTGATGATTTTCAGCACGCGGGACAGGCCTATCTGGTCGGTGACATAGTTGTTGCTCCCCAGCCTGGGCCCCGGCCGCGGCGCAAACCAGCGATCATACTTGCACAGGCTGGCGTGCTCCGTTGGGCACGTGCGCGGTCACTCAGAGAGGCCCTGGCAGGGCCGCCCTGCCAGCACACTTGCTCGCGAGCCGTGGCAGCATCCATAATAACCCGGGCGTCAAGCTCCGGCAGCCCATTGCCGTCTCGAGGGCCCAGCCCAATGTGCGCAACGTGCGCAAACTCCCGCAGGCCCCACGCCCAGTTTTTTGTGCATTTTGTGCATGCCGGGAGCTGCGTCCAAGAAAGGCATGTAGGGTGAGGTTAGGGCCGTCCAAGTGCCTGCCAGACCCTCTGCAGGCTAGTAGTCACTGCTCGGTTCTGAGGCTCAAATCGGGACCCCCTTGCAGCCCAGAGCCTCGCCCGTGACCTGCTGCCACCTGCTACGATGAAGATCGTCTGCATTGGCGCAGGCTATGTCGGCGGTGAGTGGCCCACTTTGTGAAGCGCAGCGGAGAAAGGGGGCAAGGCCTGTGGGAAAGCCAGATCTGTGGGTGCTTGGCTGTCAGGGGCAGCCACAGGCCTCCCAGCGCAACAAGGGGTGCAGGCATCTGAGGCCTTTGAATTTCTCTGCTGCTGGCCGTGTCTCAACCTTGTTCAGCGCTGGCTGAGTTCCGCTGGCTCTTGGCTGCATGCAACGCGGTGGCCAGTGTGCTGGGTTGCGCATGGTTTCCTGGGTGCAACCCGGTAAATCGCAGCACTTGACTTTGTATGCATGGGTGTGGCAAACTGGCCAGCAAAGACAGTGACGTGCACGCAGAGTCGCTGCCTTTTTGTCTGCGCACAGCCGCACTCACTTGCGGCAGCACATCCGCGACTCGATCTTGCGCACGGACCGGCCTGTCTGCCAGCGCGGCCGGTCGCTTTGCTTGCGGGGTGTTGCTGAGTGTTTCAGCCTGTACCCCGCCGGCGCCAGGGGCCCGGATTGGCGGCAAGCGGGAGATTGCTGGGCGCCAGCGCCCTGCGGTCTACCTTTCGATCAGGTTGCGGCGTGCGCTGCCCCCGTCGCTCAGGCGCCGCCCGGGCGCCCCGCGCAGGGCCGACCATGGCGATGATCGCCTACAAGTGCCCGGAGATCCAGGTCGTGGTGGTGGACATCAACCAGGCGCGGATCGACGCGTGGAACCAGATGGGCGGCTGCGAGCTGCCCATCTACGAGCCGGGGCTGGAGGAGGTGGTGCAGGCGGCGCGCGGGCGCAACCTCTTCTTCTCCTCCGACACGCACAAGCACGTGGCGGAGGGCGACATCATCTTCGTCAGGCGCGCGCCCGCGCGCGGCGCCCCCGGCCGGGCTGCAACGGCTGCAGCAGCAGCGCGGCCTGCCTGGGCGGCCTGGGCTGCGAGGGGTGGAGCAGGCGGCAGGCGGGAGCGAGGTGACCTGTGGGCGTCCAGCGACCCGCACGAGCGCCTTGGGAAGCCCAAAAAAAAGTCTGTCTGCCAGGTGCTGCCGCCTGTGCAGAGGGCGCCTTGGCCAGGACTACAGCAGGCCCTGCGGCAGCCACCCAGCCAGGGCCAGGGCAGCTCTGTGAGGCGACGTCCCCGCGCAAGCTGGGGTCGCGGCGCGGACGCGGGCGCGGCGGCCGCTTCACGCGCTGCAGAGGCTTGGCGAGCACGGCGGCGCTCGCCCCTGCCCCCTTCCTGCTCGGCGCCCCCACGCTGCGCAGGCCCTGCCCCCGGCGCCGCGCAGGCTCCGCGCAGGCCCCTGAGCCGCTCCGCCACCGCGCGCAGCGTGAACACGCCGACCAAGACGCGCGGCGTGGGCGCCGGCAAGGCGGCCGACCTGACGTACTGGGAGGGCGCGGCGCGCATGATCGCCTCCGTGTCAACCACCAGCAAGATCGTGGTCGAGAAGTCCACCGTGCCCGTGAAGACGGCCGAGGCGATCGAGAAGGCGCGCGCGCGCCCATTGCCCCGCCGCGGCCCCGTGCGGGAGCCTGGGGGAGCAGGGAGAGCCTGCGGACAGGGGAGCCTGCGCGCCGGCGTGGCCCTGCCTGTGAGCAGCGCGCGGCGGCGAAGGGGGGCGGGTCCTCGGCGTAGCGGCGCGTGTTGGGGCCTCCAAATAGCAGCAGGCGCAGGCCACATGCCTGGAGTAGTGCTCTCTCCTCCTCCATTCTGTCAGGCCACATGCAGGGCCAATGGCGCAGGTTGGCCAATCATCTTTCCAACCTATCGCAGCCTTGCAGAGCAGTTTGCAAGAGCTTAGTACGTGCATGGCTGCACGTTCAACACAAGGGCGATCGCATGAAAGGAGCTCGAGCACACCGCGCCGAGCGCGTGCGCTCGGCCGCGCAGGTGCTGCGGCGCAACTGCGCGGACCCGAACGTGCAGTTTGAGATCCTGTCCAACCCGGAGTTCCTGGCGGAGGGCACCGCGATCGTGGACCTCACCACGCCCGACCGGGTGCGCGGCCGCCGCGCTGCAATCAGCTTCTAAGCCAGCAGGTCTGCGTTGGCGGTGCTGGGTCTGTACCTGACCCAAACCCTGTAATGAACCCCTAAACCAGGCAGGTGCGCTGAGCCTGGAGCGCGCGGCGGCGCCCCGCGCGCAGGTGCTGATCGGTGGCAAGGAGACGGAGAGCGGGCAGCGCGCGCTCGCGGTGCTCAAGAGCGTGTACCAGCACTGGGTGCCCGACGAGCGCATCCTGTGCACCAACCTGTGGAGCGCGGAGCTGTCCAAGCTGACCGCCAACGCGATGCTCGCGCAGCGCATCTCGTCCGTCAACACCATCTCCGCGCTCTGCGAGGCCACCGGCGCCGACGTGCAGCAGGCGCGCCGCCGCAACTGCGCCGCCCGGGCCCCGCGGTGTCCGCCCGTGCGACCAGAGGGGCCGCCGCGCTGCGCCGCCTGGGCCGCTGCCGCCGGCGGCGGGGCGTGCATAATCCTACTCCCAACCCTACTCCCAACCCTATTGAGCGCGGCGCGCGGCGCGGCGCAGGTGGCGCACTCCATCGGCACAGACTCGCGCATCGGGCCCAAGTTCCTGAACGCGAGCGTCGGCTTCGGCGGCTCGTGCTTCCAGAAGGACATCCTGAACCTGGTCTACATCTGCGAGGGCGTCGGCCTGAAGCAGGTCGCCGACTACTGGCAGTCGGTGCGGCCGGCGCCCGCCCAACCATGAGGCCCCTGCATCGGGGCCCACACCCTCTTTACATCGACCACAAGCACATGGCTAGCGGCCTGCAATGAATCGATTGGTGTGTTGGTATGCTGTTACGTCAAGGATTTTCGCAGGGCCGTTTGCTCCAGGACAGGCAAAGGCGGCACTCCGCGCATGCGGCTCGATCCGGGAGCGCCGCGCCCAGCCGGGTCTGCGCCGGGGCAGGTGGTGTCGATCAACGACTACCAGAAGCAGCGCTTTGTGGAGCGCATCATCGAGGCCATGTTCAACACCATCAGCGGCAAGAAGATCGCCATCCTGGGCTTCGCCTTCAAGAAGGTCTGCGCCATGGCTGCTCGCATACACACGCTACCCTACCTTACCCTACTGCATCCATCTCTCACGCACCCACGTGCACGCTCTGCGCCTTGACCAGCGCAGCGCGCTGTGCTGGTCGTGGGCGCAAGCAGCGTCACACGCCGCGGCTGAGGCTGGGGCGCGCGAAAACAGCGCGGCTGGGGTTCGGCTCTGGACCGTCCTGCGCGCATGTCAGTCTGAAGCAGCGCGTGCATGTCGACAGGGGCCACATGACCATCCCTGTCGGCTCCGGTAAATGGGCAGTCGTGACCAGGTGCAGCATTCAAGTGCACGACCAGGGGACATACCCTGGGCCGGCCCGTGGACGGGTGTTGAGCCTGCAGCCAGCGACGCCCAGAGCCCGCTTGTGGCAAAGCGGGCCGCGCACCGGGCCCCCGCAGCCGAGCCGCGCGCCGACCACGCCGCCGCGCCGCGCGCGCAGGACACGGGCGACACGCGCGAGACGCCCGCGATCGACGTGTGCAAGGGCCTCACCAACGACGGCGCCAAGCTCGTCATCTACGACCCCAAGGTCACCGAGCAGCAGATCCACCAGGACCTGGCCACGCCCAAGTTTGAGTGGGACCACCCGCAGAACAGCGGCGCCAAGTCGCCGCGCTCGGCCGCCATCACGGTCGTGGAGGACGCGTACAAGGCGCGCGCGCGGCCCGCGCCGCTGATTTCACATAAATCGGTGAAACCAAAATGTTTGTTTTGTGTATATCCAGTTCGTACAAGTAATGCAGAAGGCGGCCATTGTAGAGGCCGCCTGCCCCGCGCCTGCTGGGCGCGGGCGGGCTGCTTCGCGCGCCGCGCGCTCGAGCAGCTGCCGCTGCAGACGCGCAGTCGCCGGCGCCGTGCCCCTCCCTACCGCCTGCAGCGGTGCTTGAAGACCCTTGTCACAATGTCATCCCCCTGTAGCCTGCGCCCGTGCGGCGCGCCCCTGCGCGCGCCTGCGCTCGCCAGCGAGGCCGACGCCGCGGCGCCGCCGCGCCCGCAGGCGTGCGAGGGCGCGCACGGCATCGCGATCCTGACCGAGTGGGACGAGTTCAAGAAGCTGGACTACGAGCGCATCTATGCGTCCATGATGAAGCCGGCATTCGTGTTTGACGGCCGCAACATCCTTGACCACGCCAAGCTGCGCGACATCGGCTACATCGTGTACGCGCTCGGCAAGCCGCTGGACCCCTTCCTGAAGCGGGGTTGAGGCCCTAGCCAGGGCCTGAAGCGGGGCTGAGGCGCTGGCTAGGGCGCGGCCGGCGGGCGGGGCGCCCCGCAGGCCGCCGGCTGCGCTGGGGGCGCGCGGCGAAACGCTGTGACCGGGGTGCGCCTGGCGCTGCGCGCGCCCAGCGGCGAGGGTTCTGTGGTCATGTCTTGAGGCGCAGCGCTTGGTTGTAGGCGGGGTAATGCGGCTTACATAACATAGCCGCATTTTGTCATGAAGCTGCGGCAAGAGCCTTGTTTGAAGCCCAACAGGCTAGGGCTGCTGCTGCTTGCATTTGTGACGTCAACACTTGCCCTTGTCCCTGGCTGTGGCGGGGGCTCCACAGCTTATGATTTGACTCTGGGGTGTCGGCTGGGGCTGGAGAAACACGGCCGAGTGTCAAGGGAGGGGTGCAGTCTCAGGACAGCGCATGGGTGAGTCTGCTGTGAGCCGCGGCCTAAGCTTGCGGCCGTGAGCATGGGCAGCATCGGTGGACGCGCGGACGCGCGCGGGTGCACGCCATGCACGCCCGGTGACCTCGGGGGCATGCCATGCTTGCGGGGTGCCGGGCATGGTCTCAGGGAGGGCGTGTTGCAGTGCGCTGCAGCAGCATACTGTGATGCATGTGTCAGGACTAGGCGGCAAGAATACATGACCCGCAGCGTTTTATCGGGTGAGTGGCTGTGCTTCTCTTGGCCTGCGTCTTTGGCTGCTGGCGCACGAATGGAGCCCCTTGGCTCGCTTGTGGACCAGATTGGTTGTCGCTCTTGCACTTCCGGCTCCCACGCAGCTTGTCTGCGTGTCGCGTTCCGACGTAGCACTATGGCTGGCACCGCTAAGCGCAGTGACCCCAGGCGTACAGGTTGCAGGTAGCAGGGCCGCATGTGCTGCGACTTGCACGCCGACTACTGTCGCATGTAACTAGAACTTGACATTTAGCGCTTGAGCAGGTAGCAACGCAGTCACATAATGAGCCTCACAATGATGATATCTGCCTTGGGTTGGCACACTCCTTTCCATATGCAGAGCCAAGCAGGAGCAAGTGCAAGTGCTGCCCCCGTAAAGCCACACCAGCTTGTCAGATGAAAACATATGTGTCGAAGAAGCGTAGTGCAGCAGCCCTGCAGTTGCCGGTGCCTCCGTCCGACCCAGGCAATGGCACCACACTGCCGCTAGCTCCTGGTGCGTGCAGTGCACAGCCCTCAGCCTCAGCCTCAGCCAGTGCCTTGCACTTCGCGCGAATAAGCGCGCATGAGATGTAGCGGTGTTGCTGTGCGGGATCGTGAAGTTATTAGATCAGCAAGTCGTCCTTGTATGGGTTGGCTGTTCTGTACAGTGCGCGGCAGTGCAGTGCGCGGCTCTGCTGCCAGTTGACAGGGAAGTGCACACCCAGGCAAAAGCAGCCCAACAACTTGTGCGCGCACCTTGCTTGCCAGGGCACCCCTGTCGCCAAATGCCGCTCACAAACAGCGGCAAGGAGCACCAGCAGGGCCGCGGCCGCCTGGGAGCAGACCCCAGTGTCGCGGTACAGGAGAAGGCCCCGTCTGCTGCTGCTTGCACCACACAAACGGCATGAAAGCCCACTCTGCATGCTATGGAGGTCATGCATGCAGGCAATCAGGCTTTGCGTGGATATCAAAGTGGATGCAATATTGCAGGGCAAGGCCGGCGCACAATGGCGCACAGCTAACGCGAAGCCGCAGCTGCCTGTCGTGCCGCGGGCGGCTGATGCAGTGAAGGAGGCAAGCGCACAAGGCTGCGGCCGCAGCACACCTTACCTTGAGACTGAAGGGGCTTTTGATGATGCTAAGCAGTTACCCGGCATGCATCTTGTCAGGACATGTTGTCTGCTCTGCGCTAGCTGGCGGGCCTGACATGAGGAGTTGGGGGCTGATGCATACGCTTTAATTTGTTGTGGCTCGTTCCGTGCAGGGCACAAGCACTGCTGCTGGCCGAGCAGCAGGCGGAAAGGCCAAGCTGCTAACCATGCCTCGGGTGCGTGCATGCATGCACAATCTGCATGGACCAACTCTGCCTGCGCATTCCGACTTGACGTGCAAGCACATGCATGCCAGCGCTGCCTGTGCTCGGGTGCTTGCTTGCGCATCCTGGTGCAGAGCTGTGCACATGAGCAGTCTGATGAGCAGCGTCATCACTGCATACTGCCACCTCAGCAACAGAAGCCATGCACAGGAGGTGCCTCTGGTGATGAGCAGGGCGGCCGCACAGCCCGGGGCTGAGAAGTGTATGTTCGTGGAGCTGCAGCACAGCTTGAACGATACATGCTTTGACGGCGACTCCGGCGTGATCGGGCGCGTGGCCACGAGCGGCCCCACGGGCACAAGCCTGGACCTGAAAGGTGTGCAACGTGCTGGTTGCCACAAGGCCGCATTTGACACAAATGATAGAGCAACGCAACGACCGCATTGAGCGTCATAGCTGTGCTTCCACCTGGCAGCGCGTTCACCCAAGAGTGCCAGGGCGAATTGGCAGGCATGCGGGTACGACCATGACTGTCATGCAGGAGCAATATACAAGACGGAGCACCTGCCGGCTGCCACCACCCTGCTCCTGCTCCACGTCAAGACCTCAGGTGAACGCCTTTTATATGCTTCGGCCTACATGCATGCATGCACGCGCGGCAGCAGCCCTGTCGCTCCTTCTGGCCAGCGCCGCTCGCCCATCAGCCCTTCAGCAAGGCGTGAAGGCGTTGCATGCACATGCGGGCTCACAGCGACACTGTCTGCCAGGTGCGCACGCTGGCACGGCGCTGGTGGAGGCGCGGTTCACACACTTCCTCAGGGCGGCGCCCGCCGCAGATGCAGCAGGTGTGCCCCGTCTACACCCTCGCGCTGAAAGCGTTGGGCGCTGGCATGCGCGCCTTCCGCAGCACCAGGCACGGCCTCTGAGGCGGTGGCCGCACATGCATGCGGTGCAGAGCCGCTCAGGCCATCTAGCCGGCCAGCCGCAGGTCTTGCCTGCAGCCGGATGACAGCCTGCAGCTGGGTGACGCTGTTGGACAGCATCTCGACCACACCGGCAAATTTGGCTTACGCAACCCACTGACCCGCAGGTGACGCCGGCGACGCACCAGAGTGGTCCGATGATGACTGTGAAGTGCCCACAGCCGCCATGGCCAGCGCAAACCGCGCCGACCCCGTCGTGAGACGCCGCGCCAAGCTGGCAGCCCCGGGCAGACCGGCCAAGCGCGCGCGCCCGGCTGCAGGCGCCAAGCGCAAGGGGTAGCCCGGTGCCCCGCCTATCTCATAGAGGCAGTGCACAAGCCCGGCAGACCTGCACAGGCCTCCATGTCTTGCTTCAAATTACACGCGTGCTGGCCACAGACCTGGGCAGGCAGAAGAGTATTGATGCTTTGCCTGTCTAGAACCTTACAGGCAGAGACCTGCCTGCTGTGCAGCAAGGATATCATGCTGCCCCGAGCACAAGCAACCACAAAAACGCATTCAGTTCCACACCCTGTCCAAACCACAGAAATCATATGCACATGGGAACCTGCTCGCCAGGCAGTGGCAAACTATGGAGCTATAGCCACCACAGTGCTGTCGGGCAAGCCTTCTTGCCAGGCGCCTTGGCGTCAGGGGCACGTCAGTACGTCGGGCCCTCCTCGCCGCCGTCGTCCAGGTCCTCATACTCCTCATCGTCATCATACTGGTTGCCCTGTGCAGCCAGCGACGCACGCTCAGCTGGGCACGCGCCTCCGGACCAACCCGTGCAGCAAAGTGCCGGCACCGAGCGCTGACCCTACATCTAGAGCATCCTGGTGGGGCAAGGCGCCGACAAGTTTGCACTGTCCTTGAATCGCAGCCATGTCTCAGTGCCAGCTGCTGCAGCACAACAGTCCCATGTGCTCCAGCATGCGCAGCGCGCCAGGACCAGGCGCGCGCCTGCAGATAGTCGTCATCCTCCTCAAAGACGGCCTCCTCCTCCTCAGCCTCGCCGCCCTCCTCCTCTTCCTCATCCTCCCCGCCGCCCGGCTTGCGCGGCGCGGCGCCGTCGCGCCCCTCCACGCCCCGGCCGGCGCCGGCGCCAGCGGCGGCCCCGCCGGCACCGCCGCCAGGGCCCGCCTCGCCGTCCTCATCCCCAGCCGCCCGGTCCAGTCGGTCAAAGCGCTCAAAGAAGTCGGCACCTGCACGACGCATCGCGTCAACACAGTAACACAAGTGGCACCTTCAGTTGTCACAGGACATCGCATGGCCTCAAGAGCATAATGGCGGGTCGGAGCTACAAGCCGGTGGGCGTGCGTCTCGTAGTCTGCTGCTGAAACAGGTAACTCTGCTGCATCACAGCAACTCCTTGCTGGAACTGTGCCACCACCATGTGCGGCCCAGATGTGGCTGGCTGCGTAGCACAGCGCCTTGCTGCGCAGCGCATCGAGCGGCGCACCCAGGTCCTTGTCCCTGTCGCCAAAGGCTTGCGCCACGGACGCGCGCTCCGACTGCCTGCCCCCACCGCATGGGCACACCTGTCTCACTTGTAATTGGCCATGTGCCAGAGCTGTGGCACTTGTAGCATGTCTGAGCATGCACTGCATGACAGCTCACCACAACTGCGGTCACTTCAGGCCGGCCTGATGCTCCGCACGCTCTGCACAGGGCCCGGCGGCGGCATGCGCGGTGAGGGCGCGTGCGGGGCGGGAGCGCGCGCGCGCACCGTCGCTGCGTGCGGCTGTACAGCTCCTCGGGGAAGGTGCTCGGGTGCAGCGTCAGGACCTGCTCCAGCGCCCCGCTCCGCCCGCTGGCTGTGGCCGGCGGCGCTGCCGGCGGGTCAACATCGCCGGCGCGCATGCCCGCTGCACACAGCCCATAGCGTCTGGGTGTGCTGCTCTGCACGCGTGTTGGCTGCTGTGATCACCTTGGTGCGCGACAGGCTAGGTGGGTGCGCACTGGCTTGCGCTGCATCCAGGCGCAGGTAGTACGGCAGCGCGCGCGTCGCGTTGAGCAGCTTCTGCCACACGACCTGCGGCGGCGCAGAGTAGAACCAAACCTCGTCGTCCCTCACGTGTGCTAGGAACCTCCTTGGCCCGCACGCAGAGGCCACGAGCGAGAACTATGCTATATCAAGCTGCTGCGCATGTTGTGCGTCGAAGAGCAGTGAGCGAAACACTGCGGGTGCAGCTCACCATCAAGGCCTTCTCCTGCTCAGTGCCTTCAGTCACCTCCGGCAGCTCCAGGTCCTGCGGGCGAGATAGCACAAGGCCCGGGCTCAGCCAGCTGTACCATGTATTGGCAGCTTTATGCCAGCAGTCAGCTGAGCAGCAAGATGCACAACAGGAATTTGGGGCTGACTGGGAAGAGCTTGGGCGGTGCGTCAACGTCCAGCGACACGCGCTTGCCGGTCTCCTCGTCTGTGAAGGGGAGGATGGCTGGGCCGCGGCCGCGGCCTCGGCCGCGGCCGGCCATTGTTGCTTGTTGCTTGTGAGGGCGCTCTGAGTAAAGCCTTGGCAATACTCCAGTTATTGAATGTGCTTGCTAGCCGTAGTGAGACTTGCGTCCGACGCACGCGGTGGGAATGCAATGCATGCACACCAGGCCACTGTACCAGATGTTGATGGACTACTTGTCTGCTTCTCGAGCAGTCACTTTTCGACGTAGATTGCGCGGTCCAGCCCTCTTGCTCCCATTTTACTAGGCCCTTGGCTGCACGTGCAAGGTTTAAACGGTGCCAAGCAGCTTTCCAGATAGACTTATTTCGCCCGTGCCCTGGACACGATGCTTAAAGCGCAGCGTATGGTGCCTGGCGCTGCCACCTGCCCTGAACTTGGCTTGGCGAGGCCCTGCCGCACGAACAGAGTGATTTCATACAGGCTCGCAAAGAAAGCGGGGCGGCGGCGGGTGCAACGTGCTTGTCTCAGCGCATCGGCATCGCCATCAGCGCCGTCTATGTATGAGCCCCTCGCCGCAAGAGATTGCTGTCTTACACGATGCAACCTTCGCAGTGCTTGTGTAGTGCACAAGGTACTTGGCCCTGCCACTGTGCCATAAGGAAGCGAGTCTTGCTGCCGAAGAGCGGGGGCTGTGCAACAGGGCGAGCCATCACGTGCTGGAGTCGCGACACATGCTGCCAGACGGGGCGCGGCTGGAGCTGCTGGAGCTTCCCGCCTGCACAGTGCGGCGCCCCTCCCCCCACGCTCGCTGCTCTCTCAGCACCCACGCTTGGTCGCGGCAGTGGCTCTTGCGTCACATGCTCGACGCAGCACTGCAATCTTATGTCTAGTGTTTGCTAGTACACTGCTCCTGGTACTAGCTGGGGCAACTGTGTCCTTGCGCTTGAAGTGCGAAAACATATCTGACTCACGTGTGTTCCAATTCTCGTGCCTGCCGGCCTGCAGGGCCAGGGGACGCAGCGGCCGCCACTGCTGTTTGTGCATGGCTCGTTCCACGCGGCCTGGTGCTGGCGCGAGCACTTCATGCCGCACTTTGCCGCAGCCGGGTGGGACACGTTGGCGGTCAGCCTGCGCGGGCAGGTGAGCAAGCAGCAGCTGTGCTCCAATGCATGGCCCTGCACAAAGAGCAGCTTATCTCTACGTATGTGGGAGTCTGAACTTGCTTGCCTGCCTCACCCCTGCGTCTACATGTGTGTTGCCAGACGATGCACCTGTGCTTGGTCGGCACCCTAGCCGGGCAATAGTATACCAATTGCATGCTGTACCCATGGGTCAGGCAACCGCCATCCTGTCTGTGGCCAGTATTCATGGCCATGCACCTAGGCCCGCATTTGGCAGCTTTCTACATGCCTGTCCCTGCAACGAAAAAAGTGTCCATATGCAGGGCAGTGCCCACCAGTGCGGCAGCTCTGCCAGCCAGGTAGCACTGCATGCATGCTGACTCACACAGTCACGCCGGATCCCGCGGAGACCGCCGCACGCCCCGCGCCGTGCCGGCGCCCCACGACCGTCCTTCCCGCGCAGGGCGCCAGCGACCGGCCGCAGGGCGCCAAGGCGGGTGGCACGCTGGCGAGCCACGCGGCCGACCTGGGCGCGCTCGTGCGCAGCCTGCCGCGGCCGCCCGTGCTCGCGGGGCACTCGTTCGGCGGCCTGGTCGTGCAGCGGTGCGCGCGCGCGCGCGCGCGCTGCAGCGCCTGCCCTGCTGCGCAGCGCATGCGTCTGCTGTTACGAGCGTGTCCTTGCCGGCCGCAGCCGCCGCGCCGCGCTTCTGGCCGCACTGTTGGGCGGCCGGGCGTGCAGCAGTGTGACGCCCGCACGCTCGAAGCGACCCAGCTGCAGGGTTTTTACTCGATGCAGCTTCAATTTGCCTGCGTGTGCTGCCCGCACGTCCAGGCCACGTCCCAGGTCCGCGCACGCTCGCTCCAGCCACAAGCACCCAGCCTATCCCGCAGCACCATGCTGCTGCCAGGTGCCTTGGGTCTAGGGTGACGCTGTGGCAGCCCGGAGCCGGAGGAGCCTTGGTACCCACATGTTGCATCCAAGCTAAAGCTGAGACGGTACCCTCGACAGCCAGTGCGGGGTTGAGGGCGGGGCTGCCAGCCTGGCGCCATGCGCGCAGGTACCTGGCAAGCGGCGCCGCGCTGCCTGCGCTCTCGGGCGCGGCGCTGCTGTGCTCCGCGCCGCCCGGGGGCAACTCTGCGCTCGTTGGCCGCCTCATGCGCAAAGCGCCGCTGCTGGCCGCGCGGCTCACCTGGTGCGGCTCGGCCCGCAGCTGCTGCGCTGCTGTACGTGACATGGTGGCGCATGGATGGGCAGCTCAGTGTCCGCCACAGGAGCGCCACAGGAGCACGGGCATCAGGAGCTGCACATGCACCTCCGCAATGGCACTCCAAAATGTTCTTTGAATTCTGTGTGAAGCAGTCCGGAGCGCAGGGCGTCAGTCAGGACCCCTGCAGCACGTCTTATGTGTCTTATAGGCGGTGGAAGCTCCAGTGGCCTGGAAAGCAGGGGCATGGTGACAAAGGCCTACCTGCGCGACGCGCGCGCGTGCCGCGAGATGTACTTTAGCGCGGGCATGGACGCTCGCGAGGTGGCCCGCCTGCAGCGCCTGCTCGCGCAGCACGCCTCGCCGCTGCCCGTGATCGATGTGCGCCCTGCTCGCGCGCGCCTCGCTCCTGCCTGCCTTCGAGGCTGGGCGGCGTGCCCGCTTGTAGCGCTGGAGCCTGCCTTGTTGTGAGCGCTCATCCCAGACAATGAGGGTTTGCATACACCCACGGGCCCTGGACATCGTCACTCGACAAGGCGGGTCTGTGCCTTATTACAGGCATACTCATAGGAGCTTGGGAGCGCCCAAGTAGAAGCTAAGCTTGTTTGCCCCAAATTTGCCCCAAAATTGAGTGTACTACTGAGTGCATTCCGCAGCAGGCTGATGTGGCTTCTGCACTGGCGCAGGTCAGTGCGGTGCGAGCAGAGACGCCCGTCCCGCCGCCTCCGCCTGGGCACCCGCCCGTGTTGGTGCTGGCAGGCGCGCGCCTGCCATGCCGCCTCCCCGGGACACGCAGCCAAGCCTCGTGTCCCAAGTACAAGCAGCCCGGGTGCTCCCTGAGCAGACACGCGGCTACAGGAAGGTCCTGCTGCATGCTGTACACGTGAACACAGCAGTTCTGCAGGCATGTCATGCCTTCCCCATTCAGGCCGCTGGCTCTGGCAGCTGCGGCGCCCCGCCACCTTCATAGGTGACACCGCCTGCCCACAGGCTCTAGCGACATCATCACAGACGTGCCGGCCGCGGAGGAGACTGGCGCCCAGTACGGCGTGCAGCCTGTAGTCGTGCCCGACCTGGCCCATGACTGCATGCTGGTGCGCCGTCGTCCGGCTGCTTCGACAGCATTGCATGTTTTCTGCCCGCTCTCTGACTTTCAGTCAGTGTGCACTGCTTCATTGTTTGGTGCGGATAGCTGGAAACCGCCTGCCGATGGTCCCAAAGACGCCCCTGCATTTGCACATGTATGTGTGACGAGATAGCATGCACACGCCGCACCGACAGGACGTCCGCTGGCGAGATGCGGCCGACGCCTTGGAGTCCTGGCTTGCAGATACGTTTGCCTGAGTCTATTTTGGCAGCTTGTACTCACTCTATGTCTGCCGTACTGTTTGATGATTTTGCAGTAGTGTTGGTGAATGTGTTGCATGTGGCCATATGTGACATATGCACAGGACGTGACACTGTTGCCAGTGCTCGCCTGCACAGCGACGAGCTTGGCTTGTCTCGCACGCTTTGCACCAGCGCGCGACCTCAGGCCCCAAACGCCGCCCGGCTTGTGTTGCGGCCCCCAGGGAACCAGTTGGGGTCCAGCCCTGCTGACACGCCGCTCGGATCCGCCAGCACCACCGTCCGCATCTCGCAGTTCTCGTACCTGGCGCCACAGGCGACTGTTGGGCACAGAGCTGCACTTCGTCTGCCAAGCAATACACCGCAGCGGTCGCCATGGGAACTCTCCTGCAAGCAGCCACAGCGGGCACCGCAAACAGGGGAGGAAACACTTGTTGACACCCAGGGTCTGACACAAGCATCACCGCACTAACGCATCTTGCACTCAGCTTGCCAGCGGCCACGGTCGGCCAGCGCCTGCGCCAGCGCATGCAGTGCAGCGTGCAAGGCAGCGCTTACATGGCGCATCAAGTCGCACACATGTTCAACCGCACGGCGCACCACCGGTGCAGCTCGGCCTTGACGCGCGCGTCGCACTGGCCGCCCACCGTCGACAGCATGTAGAACAGGAAGCTGGAGTGCGTCACGACTGCCAGCCGCGGCTCCGGGCGCGCCTGCCGCCCGCCCGGCCGAGCGGGCGCCCCCTGTGGCCTTGCGGCTGACCACCTCTAACATGCACGCCACTTGCATTTCATGAGCCTACAGGCAGCATCCCTGCAGGACTCGGCTACAGCTCTGAGAGCAGGCCCTTTCCGGGGATCCAGGGTTTTAATGCCACTGTGGCCTTGCCTCTAACTGCTCACACTCATAGCCCAGGGAGCTCGCTTTCATGGAGGCGTCTCATGGTCCTGCGCACTACACACTGACAAAGGTGTGGGGACTGCGGGGCTGTGCGCGCCAGCAGCCAGCGCAGGAAGGCTGCGCCGCGCGCGCGAATCTCCGCATGCCCCTCGCGCGTGTCGGGCGTCCACAGCTCATCGTCCTCCGTCCTAACCTGCACGCAAAAGCTGCTCAGACATGGCATACTGTTCTGCCATGCATGCACCATTGATGGGCAGCCGACACCATATGCCGTACAGCCCGGAACAGCCACCCCAAACAAGTCATGAAGCCGGTAAACGTAGTTCAACTGCGGCGTGGCTCGGGCTGCCGCAGCCGCGCGCGCACCAGCGAGAAGTCAACGGCCGGGAAGGCCGCCTTATACTGGCTGAGCGCGCGACGCTGGTCGCACGGGTGGCGGCCCAAGTGCTCCCGGCACTCCTCCCATGCGACGAACGGCGGGCAGCCCGCGGACGCCACGGCCGCATGCGCTGCCTGCCTGCCCTGCAGGCGCCAGACGAGTCAGGGTGAAGCAGGCTGCGCAGGCGGTCGGAGAGCTTGTGTTTTGTGAAGCGGACAAGCAGCTCTGCAGTTCAGTCAAACAAACAATAGCCGTTGGCGTACGCAAGGACAGACTTGACGCACTTGTTTTGTCAGAACAAGCAGCAGCTTATGATTACGCCGCAGCTCTGTCAGGCGCCAGGGGCAGGCAAGGGAGGCAGCAGGGAGGCCCGACGCACAGGCTCACTTTCTAGTCGGGTCATGAGCGGCGTGCCACCGGCGTTGGGGCGCCACTCGGCGCCGCCAAACACACCCACTGCAGTCTCAAGCGCGCGCGTGAGCGGCGACACGATGACGACATCCACGCCCACCGGCTCTGGTAGTGCTTTTATGTGCGCGCGCAGCGCATGCGCTTGCCGCCAGCCCTCCTCAGTCAGGTGCGCGTCAAAGTAGTCCGTGCTCAGGTAGTTCGCCTCGTCGAGGCGCCCGGCGACTGCGCACGGGGCGGCATCTTGCATCATACCCCAGGTTGCGGCGCGCCACGGTTGCGCCTGTCCGGTTCTAGGCGGCACAGAGGCGCACCGTTGTGATAGCCCTCGCCGTGGCGCACAAAGTGGACCACCTTGGTGTGCCGCCATGGGAACGCGTGCACGGCCGGCACAGCCTGGGGGTGATAGCTCTCGCCGTCCTCCTCCGCAGCGACCGGGTCGGCAGCGCGCTGGAGTGCGTCGCCTGCGATCGTCATCAGAGAGCCACAGGTAGAAGCAGAGAGCACTCGGCCACAGCCACTAGCAAGTCTCATGGCGCCCTTAAGCAGGGCCTTGGGGCACATCAACCCACCCCCATGCACGATTGAGCTCAGGCTCGAGCCTCCATCGACCAGCGCTGGTTGCCAGAGCTAGCTCTGGCACCAAAGCTAGGCAAGAGTCTTCAATCAGGACGCAGCGTGGACACAAAGTCAAGCTTTTGCACTCGCACGCTTGCCCGGCCTTGACACAATGCGTCACTAGCCTTGCTGCTCCTGTATTACTGCCTAGCGCGGTGCCTTTGCTTCTCCGGCGCATCTCCCAGCATGGCAGCCCAGCCGGACTGGGATCAGCTGCTGCAGCAGAGCGAGGACCTGGCAGCGCGGGTGCGCAGCCCGATGTGTGCGACGCGAACGTTTTAGCCATGTGCAGCAGGCCCAGCTACATACCTGAGGTCCACTTCTATACGTTCCCCTTGGTGGGAGCTGGCGCCCTTGGTTGCAGAGCACTGCCGTGCGCGGGAGGAAGAGAGCTCCTCGCACTGGCAGTGTGCAGGAATTCCGTGCTGCGGCATGCGCTGGGCGTGCTGCATTGCCGTGCACGCTCAGCTGTACTACACACACTGCGTAGCAGTATGGCGCTACATCCCCACTGGCACGCTGCATTGCCAAGCCTCCACAGAACGTTGCTTGCAGTGAAGGCTCGCTTGGCGGCGGCGCAGGACACACAGGGCTTCCCGCGCGTGGAGCGCGACCTGCTGCAGGTGGAGCAGTACTCGCAGGAGCTCAAGGCGAAGGCCGCGCGGATCGACCCGTCCGGCGACGCGCTCGCGGCCACGCGGCTGCTCGCCCAAGAGGGCCTCAACACGCGCAAGCGCGGCCCGCCCGCACGCGCAGAGAGTAGGCCATGTGATGCACACCATGCGACGTGAACGCAGCACTGTGGCCGCATGCCAGCGCCCGCCAGCGGCCGCTTGCGGCGCCGGGTGCGCAGCAAGGTGCCGCATGAATTGCGCAGCAATGCCTGCCGTGCAGCAGGTACGATCAGGGGGGAGGGGGCGGCGCTGAGCAGGGCAGCAGCCGCGCGGCAGGCTGTCCCGCGCGCTGCAGACCTGTGAGCCGCGCATACGGGGGGTGGGGCGGGGCTGAGCGGGGCGGCGGCCGCGCGGCAGGCTGTCGCGCGCGCTGCAGACGTTTGAGCTGCGGCCGACGTACGAGGACGTGTTCCAGGTGGAGGGCAGCAGCGTGGAGGAGTACCTGCAGCAGGTGCACGAAATGACAGTCGTCACCGCCATCCAGGCGCGCCCGCGGCCGGCTGTGCCTGTGCCGGCCGTGCACAGGATGCTGCTTTGCAAACGTGCAGAAAGTTTCATGATGCAACTGAGTTTGGGGAGCCGCGCTGTCGCCAAAGGCCTGGGGCGCCAGCAGCGCTTCCCGGCGGCCTTTGTTTTGGCGGTCTTGCTGCACAGCGCTCGCGCTGGGTATGCCCCGGAGCTCGCCTCGCTGACCGCCCAATGCTCGCATGCGGCAAGAGGCACAGCACTGACACGGTGGCTGCCGGTGCGAGCTGCTATGGCCCCCGGCGCCTGGATCGCACCAGGCGCACGTCTGCGGGCGCGCGTCTGCCGTCGCTGCGCTCACCGCGCGCCGGCGCGCGGCAGGAGGCGCAGCGCGACACGGTGGCCGCATTCGAGAGCTTTATGGGCGCGTGCCTGGCGGCGGACTGGGCGCGCGACAAGCGCGCGCTGTTCGATGCCGCGCTGCCGGATTCCGCGCTGCCCGCGCCCGCCGGGCAGCTGGTGCCCGGCGGCTACGAGCCGTCCTACGGGCCGACGCCCATCCGCGCGCCGGGCGCCATGCCTGGTGCGGGCCTGCTACAGTGGATAGCGCTCATGTTTGCTGCTGTGGACCGTCAAGCCGCCGTGCTGATCAGCTTGCGCTGCTCGAAGTTGATTGCGCTCAGCTTCACAAAGGCTGCGCGCGATCGCTTCCGAAGCTGCACAGCACCTCGGCCGGCGACGCGCCGGGCGCAAGCGCGTGCGGCGCGCAGGCGTGGACGGCGGCGCGGGCGTCGAGGGCCTGTCGGGGCGCGCGCGGGGCTACCTGGAGGTCGTGCGCGAGCTGAACCGCGCGCAGGCCGCGCGCGAGGACTTTGACGCCGCCGAGCGGTTCCGCGCCGCGGCCGCTGCCGAGCCCGCAGGTTGGCGCCTCGCCAGGCCATGAGCGGTGCTGTGCAGACTGTAGGTGTGGCTGCTGTGAGGCGTGCTGCTGCGAGCTGCGGACCTCACGCCATGGGTGGCGTCCCGCGGGTGAACAGAGCCGTGTAGCCGTGGAGGGTGGCTGCTCCGCGGTATGTGACAGGCTTCCAATGGCTGCTAGCCGCACCAGCACCTTGTGTTATTAGCTAATGCGCGCGTGACGCCTGCCCGAACGCCAGGTGACAAGGATGGCAAGTATTGTGCCCGCGTACGCAGGCAGGCAGAGAACAGGGGCGCCCGACAGCATGCCGCTCCCGCGCACGGCGTCGGGGGGGGGGGGGTCAGCAGTGACGCCCTCAGCGCCGCGGCAGGCAGTGAGCGGCGGTCCACCGTCGCGATGGTGTGGGGCGTGCTGGCGCGCATGCTGGCGGAGCCGCCCGCGGAGCCCGGCCTGCCCGGCCGGCAGGCCGCGCTGCTGCGCGGCGCGCGGCGCCACCTGGAGGCCGGCCATGCGGCGCACATGCACGCGACCGTCCAGGCCAACCGCCACCTGGCGCGCCCCGCAGGCCCTGAGGCTTGCGTGTATGGCGGGCTGTGCCCTGAGTGGCTGCTGTGCGGCCTGGGCGAGTCGTGTTGCGCTCCTGCCGCGCAGCGCGCCGCGCCGCTTTTGCCTGGAGGCGGGACCATGCGGCCTGAGGGCGCATGCATGCCAGCGTGCAGGCCAGCCGCCATGTGCTGCGCCCTGTCTGCTGGTGCTTGTGCTTGCCATCCCCGGCAGGGCAGCAACGGGTTCTGAGGAGGACCTTCAGGTCTCCCATGCGTTAGAGGGGATCGCTGCTGATACCTCGCAGCCGGCGCTGGACGGCTGCTCTGCGCAGCCAAGCTCGAGAAGCTGCGCGCGGGGGGACAATGCACAGCGTGCGCGAGCGCGCGCGGCGGCCCCGCAGGCCGCGCTGGGCGGCGACCCCACGCGCCTGGGCGAGGTGAAGGCGTACCTGCGCGTGCGCGAGCGCGACGCGGCGCTCGACTTTGATGCGCCCGGCGGCGGCGGCGTGGACACGTCCTGGCAGCGTGTCTTCCTCTGCCTGCGCTCCGGCTTTGGCCAGGAGGCCCTGCAGGCGCGCCGCGCGGCCCCTGCCGGCGCGCCCGGCGTGGTTCCCAGGAGCACGCTCGCGCCCGGACGCGGTGCTGGCCGCGCCCCAGTGCGTCACTTCAATGGTGTGCCGTGGCGCGCCTCTGTCATGCCAGCTTTGCATTGCAGCGCGGTTCCGGGCCCTGCTTCACAAGCATGTGCGGCAAGCGCCCTCTCATCTGAGGCCGCCCGCCTCGCTCCGGGCCGCGAGCCGCCCCACGACGGCGCACGTCGCCGCACGCCCTCCCGCCGCCGCGCATGCACGCCCGGCGCCCACTGACCCCCCGGCCGCCGGCGCGCAGGAGGCGCAGGCGCTGCGCGGCGGCGCGGCCTTCTCGCACGCGCTGGCGGAGTGGGTGCGCGACGGCACCGTGGGCGGCCAGCTGTCGGCCACGCTGACCGTGCGGCCCCGCCCCGTCCCCTCCATGGGGTGGTTAGCTTGAGGTAGGCGGAAGCGTGTGCGTGCCGGCACATCCTGGCTGGGGTGCGCGTCGCTGCACGCCCGGAGCTGGTCCGCCGCGGTCACGCCGCGTCCACCATCGCGGACCGCCTGCACCGTCTCACCGGGCAGGGCTCGGAGCCTACCACCCTTGCAGCACGCTCGGGCTGCGGGTGGGGCGCGCTGACAGCGCCGGCGCCTGAAGGCGTCTGTCAGGCTCCCCCGCCGCCCCGGCCCGCCGCAGCGCCTGAGCCCGGCGGCCGCGGCGCAGGCGGAGGCGGAGCGGCTGCTGCGCAGCGCGGACCGGCCGGCCTGGCAGCGCGACGGCTTCCGCACCCGCGCCGCGCTGCTCGTGCTGCTCAGCGGCGACCGGCGCTCGGCCGAGCAGCTGCTGCGGGCGCGCGCGCGGGCCCGCCCGCGGCGCTGCGCGTATCGGTGTTGCGTCTGGGCTGTTGCGCGCATGCGCGCCGCCGCCAGCAGAGCCAGGCTGCTGGTGTAGGCCGTCTGCTGCGGCCACCGTGCTGCTCAGCGGCGCGCGCTGTGCAGCCGGTCTGGCTGCTATGATGCTGACCTTACTGCTTCTATTGCTCCGCTTCTTAACCCTGCATTTGCAGTCTCTCCCACTCAGGGAGGCAGCTCTACCTGCAGCATACCCGAGGGAGGGCACCGCTGCTCATCGTATCAGCAGCGGCGGGCGGAGCCCAGGGTGGCCGTCCGCGCGCCGCTGACGGTGGGGCCTGGGCGCAGGAAGCGAGCGCGCTGTTCGGGACCATCGAGGACTTCATGTGGTTCAAGCTGGCGCTCGTGCGGCCGCCGCGGCCCGAGGCCGGCGACGGCCGCGGGCAGCCGCTGCTGGCGCACGGTCCGCCTCCCGGCCGCTCCGATGCTGGGCCTGCCTGTACCTCGGCCATTCATGCGCACTTATGTGGTTAGGGTTAGGGTCTGCCGCGACTTCCGCAGCAGACCCGTAAGCACGACGGGCCTGCGGCGCTGCCCGCATCTGTCGCGCGGCGGGCGCGCGCGGGCATAAGGGCGCCGGCGCGACCGCGGGCCTGAGGGCGCCGGCGGCGCGGCGCAGGCGGCGCGGCGGACGCATACACGCTGGCGGACCTGCAGAACTACCTAAACCAGTTCCCGCCGGCGCACTACAGCCACGCCGGGCGCGAGCCGCTGCTCTACGCCGTCGTGCTGCTGCTCAGCGGCCAGCCGCGTGGCCTGCTCGCGTACCTGGCGCACGACAAGGCCGCGGCAGAGTACCGCCTGGACGCGGTCCACCTGGCCGTTGCACTCGCGCACCACCAGGCGCGCCAGCAAGGGGAGGACGAGTCGGGGCGGGGGCAGGCAGCCGTTACAGTACTGAAATCTTGCTGGCATTGTCCCCGAGCCCTGCCGCCTCTATCCCTCTGGTCGCGGCGGTGCCCAGGCCGTGCGGCAGGCTTGCTGTGCCTGTTGCCAGTGAGCAAAGGCGTGCCGTCGCCGTGGCCTGCGGCGGCCTGACCTGCGTCGGCCCCCTCCTGTGTCTTCGTATCATGCATGGCGCAGGGCCGCCGGCCGCGCTTTCGGGTGCGCGGCAGCCCGCGCCGTCCCGTCTCAGCATACCGGCATCCTGCCATGCCGTCTGTACCTGTACCTATCCTTCAGGACAGCCCTGAATGAGCGGCAGTGGCGAGGACGTTGAGAGCGGTGCAATGCTAGGTGCTGGAGGCGGGCGGGGAGGGCGACGCGGCGGAGGTGGACCCGGCGGCGCCGGTGCACAGCTACGGGCGCGCGTTTGTGCAGGGCGCGCCCGAGCTGGCCCTGGAGTACTACATGCAGGCGCGCCCGGCGCGCCCGGTGCATCAGGGTGTTGAGCACCGCGCGCCTGTGACGTGCGGGAGAGGCATATGGCCAAAATGCTCCGGGGCATGGTTCGTGATGCGCATGCTGCTTAGGAGCCTCAGCGCTTGGAGCACGTGGCGCTCATACTTCGACCCTTCAGGCTGCTGTGTCTGTGCGGGCAAGCATGCGGGCACCCTGCATGAGCCCTGTTTGGCCGCGGGGGACGACGCTGCTGTCAGCGCATTACGCGCGCGGCGACACGCTGCGCTGGGCGGCGCAGGCGGCCGCGCTGGCGGGCGGCGGCCTGGCGGTGCGCGGGGACCTGCTGCGCGAGCTGCTGGCGTCGTCCGGCGCGTTCGGCATGCTGCTCGGCGGCGGCGGCCCCGGTGGCGAGGCCGGTGCGCCTCTCCACTGACAGGTTAATCCGCAAATTGGGCAAGGCCGGCGAGACTCTCCGCTGATAGGGTAATCGCTGATAGGGTAAGGCCGGTGCACCCCTCCGCTGAATGGGTAACCGCTGGTAGCGCGAGGCCAGCGCTGGCCCCTCCGCGGATCCTGCCCCGTGCCTGCACCCCCCGGCGGGCGGTGGGCGGACCGGCAGCGGGTTGCCCGCCATGCAATCTGGCCGCGGCGCGCGGTGGACCGGGCCCGCTCGGCATGCTCAGGCGGACGGACACGTGCGAGACGCGTGGTTGTGCAAGCTCTCAAGGCGCCGCTATACGCGCGGCTTCAAGCAGGACAAGCTGAGGCATTGGCTCGTCCTGTGCCTGCCCGGCACGAACACACGCTGGACCTCGCTCTCATCCGGGTGCTGGTGAACCCTCGCAGGCGCACTGGAGCGCTTCGTGCCCGACCGCGCCGAGCGCGCCGAGCTGCTGGGCGCCGTGGCCGCGGCGTGCGAGGCGGCGGCGGAGGTCGACGCGGCCGTCGAGCTGCACCTGTACGCGGGCCGCCCGCGCGCCGCGCTCGCGCTGCTCATGCAACGCTTCAGCGACGCGCTGCCCGGCTCGCTCACCAACGAGGCCAAGGGTGCGCGCGGGGCTGCACAGGGCTACCCTACCCTACCGCTGTGCTGACCAGTGCGCTGCATTTGCTGCTTGCATTACCCGGCCTCGCCAGACGCAGCGCCGCGCGCGCCCGCGGCGGCGGTGGTGCGCTGTCTTCATAAGCGTTATCACGCCTGCGCCGGTGCCGCCTCAGCTGTCCGCTTCACCCGGCGCCGCGCTGCTCCATGCTCGCCGGCGCGCGAGCCGCCAGCGCGCCGCGCGCAGCGGAGGAGGCCGACAAGCTGCAGACGCGCGGCAACGACGCGGCCTCGCGGCTCAGCGCGGGCGGCGCGCACGAGGACGCGGCCGCGCGCGAGGAGTGGGCGCAGCTGCGCACCGTGCGGCAGATCCTGCAGGCCGACGCCAAGTGCGCGCCTCCTGTTCTGGCGCTGACCCCAAATCTTTTCCAAAGATGACAAAGTAGGAAAGATTATGTACCGCTGCACAACCTGCGGCATGTCCAGCAGGGCCGGTCGAGGGCGCTCCCCACGTCCGGCCGCCTGGCGCCGCCTGCTCGATCAGGCACGCCGTGGGTGGGCCCTGGGTGCCCTGACGCTGGAGGGCGCGGCCGCGCGCGCGCGGCAGGGACGAGCTGGGCAAGGTGCTGCTGCTGCTGGACGATACCCAGGGTGGGTCCCTGGGTGTCCCGACCCTAGAGGGCGCGGCCGCGCGCGCAGGGACGAGCTGGGCAAGGTGCTGCCGCTGCTGGGCGAGCTGCCGTTCCTGCCGGCGGAGGCGTTCCGGCTGCAGCGCTGCGTGGAGCTGGCGGCGAGCCTGCCGCCGCCGCTCGCCGAGCGGCTGGAGGCGCTGGTGCTGGCCGGCGGGCGCGCGCTCGCGGCCGCGCGGCAGGGCGGCCGCCTGCGCACGCTGGCCGGCTTCGCGGGCGCGCTGCCGGCGCGCGTGGGCCAGGCCGCCTTCCAGCGCCTCAACCGCCTGCACAACTCGGTCGCGTGAGCCGCGGCGCGGCGCGGGCCAGGGTTACATTAGGGTAGAGGTGCCCTGCCCTGGCGGGGGCGCTGGCGGGTTGAGCGGGCGGGGCGTGCTTGCGCAGGCCTGCGCGCTCGGCGCGGGGCGGCCAGATGCACGCCCCTGCCCGGGGCGCGACCATGACGTGACACCTTGTAAGTCGAGCTGCTCGGTCGGCAGCCACATGCGGTCGCTGCAAACACGCTGTGAGGCCGCCCGAGGGCGCTTGAAGCGTTTGGCTGGAAGCATGGGCTGCGAGCACAGGGACAGGAGGGAGCAGCAGAGGTGAGCCCGCGAAACTGGCCGCTCAGACCGCCACCCGTCCCCGCACCGGTGATGCATGCATGCATATGTTGCGCTGACATGGCGAGCAGCTGCAGGGCTGCTGCCGGAGACGTGCGCGGCCAGAAAGACACACGGGGTCAGCGTCTTCTTGTTCTTGTCTCTCCGAGGGCTATCTGGGATGAACATGCGTTTTCACAAACTCGAAAAGGTCGAATTACATCCGTACGCGTTCGCGCCGTCCGGCTGGCTCCTGGCGGACCAGCGCAGCACAGCAGAGCTTTCAGCAGCGTTCCATACTATTTCCTGGACGCCGCGTTTGGGTTTCCACCCGGATGGGCTCCGCCTTGGGCTGCGTCCGCAGCCGCGAGGATGTCGAGGACAACAAGAAGCCCGGCAACGGACGTCTTCTTCAGCAGAAGACGTCCCAGGGAGCCAAAGTGGTGCGTGCAGGCTGGCCTGGAGCTGTGCAAACGCTTTGGGCAGCTGAAAGGAGCCCCTGCTGATACTGCAACACGCAGGCGCCCACGGAAAAGGAGGCCGCGCCGACCAAGCACATGCCGCGGCGCCTGAGGACGCTGCCACCGTGCCCTCCCTTCTTCGAGGACACGCTTGACACCGTCACCGAGCTGGGTCTCACCCAGGCGGACCCGCGCCTGGGTCCGCCCCTCCATACACATGCTCTGTTGCGCCGCGCCGCACGGGCGGTCGCGGGGCCCAGGCCCCCGCGCGCTGGCTAATTATGTGCGCGGCCGTGCAGGGAAGTACCTACAAACCCTGACGACGGCGCTGGGCACGTGCGGCTCTTGGCTCGCCATCCTGGAGGGCCGCAAGGGCGTCAAGCTCTACTCGGCTGTGGGGCTGCTGTGCGGCGTGGGCGAGGTCCACGGCTGGTCAAACAGCCTCAGCCTGTGGACGTGCAGCCCGGCCACGCACCGCGTCCTCGTGATCGACGACACCACCGCCGACGCCAGGCGCGGCGGCCCGGGCTTCGGTCTGGGGCCGGGCGCGCATCATGACGCGCAGCGCTCGGACGTCTGCTGCAGGCTGCCGGCAGTGCAGCGGAACAGCTGCCGCAGCAAGCTGCTGGCGGCCACGGTCACGCCTGGTGGCCGACACAGAGCTTGGCGAGGCGGTGGGTGCCGGGGGCAGCTCCGCAGGCACAAGCCCGCCCTGAAGCGTGTTCGTGCGGGACGCGCTGCGGCTACCAAGGAGTCGGACCTGCGCAGGGTGTGCCAGTCGACCCTCGTCACGGAGGGGCCCAAGATCCGCTTCTACGCCGGCGCGCCGCTCGTGGCTTCGTCCGGGCACCGCATCGGCGGCCTGTGCGCACCCCTCGCGCTCCTCCACAAGAAGCGACCAGGCTCCTGGACACGAGCGCTGGCTCGGTGCTGTCAAGGTCGCAGCCTTGCCCGAGCTGGCTGGGCGCTGTCGTGCACGCAAGGCAGCCGCAGCTGTCCGTGAGCGGCCACAAGAGCAGCCAGGAGGCGCCCTGCGCCGCGCCGGCGCCGCGCCACGCCGAGCACTGCGCTGTGCATGGCAGGCTGACTTTGCGGCTGAGGTCTCCGTGCCGACACGCAGAGCCCTGCATGCCGGACAGCGCGCGAGGCTGCGCGGCGCCGCCCGACCGCGCAAAGGAATCGGGCCGTGCGCTGACCCGGCTGTGGTGACGGGGCTGCGCACGCGCGCGCGGGCAGGGCGGTGCTGGGCAAGGAGCCGCGCACGCTGACGCTGCCGGAGGCGTCGCTGCTGATCAACGTGACCGAGCTGTGCGTGCGCGAGCTGGAGAAGCCCTGGGCGCTGACCAAGGCGCACGCGGCCACGGGCCTGCTGCTGCGCCCGGCCGCCGCGTACCAGGCCGCGATCCTCATGGTCGACACGCACACGCCCGGCTGGCCCATCCTATTCGCCTCTTCGGCAGCCACGGAGCACATCGGTGCGCGCGCGCGCGCGCCCCGCCCGCGCGCAGCCAGGCTGTAGCTGCCCTGCATGCGCTCGCCGTGCGCGCACCTTGCCCGGCGCGCCGCCGCGGCAGGCCGGCTGCGCAGCACTGCGGCCGACCGTCCAGCGCGGCGCAGGGCTGTCCACGAACGACACGACCGGGCGCTGGTGGGACGTCATGGACTGCACGGCTGCGCGGCGCGCGACTACCGGGCCGAGCTGGTCGCGGGGCAGATGTTCAACCTGCCGCGCGTGGCCGTGAAGGGCGCCGGGCGCGGCGTCTTCTCAGCGACCTTCCGGTGCGCCGCGCGCCCAGCGCTGCGTCAGCGCGCAGGCACCCCGCGCCGCGGATGCTGCCACGCGTGCCCGCGCTGCATGCACGTGCGCGGCGAGCGGACCCTGTAATGTCTGTCCCGAGTGCCTGCCTCCGACCGTGAAGTACAACACAGCTCTGCATGCCAGACTGCTGTGGTTCTAAAAGTGAGCAGTATAAGGGGCTTTTGCGCATCCAACCTGGATCCGCGACGTCGCCAAAGCCCTGCATGCCATGCTCATCACTGGCAGGCCCAATTGTGCAAGCGCGTGGGCGAGCCCGTGCTGGACGCGCACGCGGCGCCAGCCGGCCGTCGCGCCCGGCGCAGCACTCGCGGGCAGTTGGCTTCCGCCCCAGGCCCGCGCGCGCGCGCTTATGCCCGCGCCGCCGCGCAGGCGCGCGAGCGAGCCCGTGCTGGACGCGCACACGCTGCCGGTCGGCATCCGTGCCACTGTGCCGGACGCGCCGGCATCTCAGCCGGTCGCGCGGCTCTGGTTCGTGCACCTGGCGCGCGTGGGCACGGGCGAGACGGCGCTGACGGGCGGCGCGCTGGTGCCCAAAGCCGTTCCCTTCCTGGGCCTGGAGCTGGGCGCGCCGCTGGCGCAGGGCCCGTCCGGGCGCATGTGGCGCGCGGTGTACCGCAAGCAGCCCGTCGCCGTCAAGGCGCGGCAGCTGTCAGCCGCAGGCCGTTGTGTTGCCCGTGCTTGGCACGGGGCAGGCCTGCTGGGCTGGCGTGACCACAGCGCTGGGCCGGTGGGCCTCATCGGTCCGCGCGGCCGGGCACGGGCGCCGCTCCCGGCCGCTCTGGTCGCGGCGCGCCAGCGCCCGGCGCGGCCGACAGCGTGTCCAGCACAGGCCGGGCTGTCTCATAGTCCCACATGAGTCCATCATGCTGACGTTGTCCCTGGCACTGCACTGGACTGTGGGCCTTGACCTTAACCCATATCCTTCCCGGCGCGGGCGCTGTGGCGGTCGGGCAGCGCTGCCTGTGCGCCCCGACCGCGGGCCACTGGAGGCGGCGACCGCGGAGAACGGCGCAAGCTGTCGGCGCCGTAACGGGCGGTGCACGTCGCGCAGGTCGTGGCCGACGGGCGGCGCTGCCTGCGCTTCCCCGACGGCACGCCCGTCGAGGTCCGGCTGTCTGAGGACCCGGAGGCGCCCGCCTGCCTGCTGCGCACGCTCGCATTCGCGCTGCCCGCGCTGCCCTGCCTGCCGCCGGGGCGGCCGTCGCTCGACCACGTCAAGCCCGCGCCCGCGCTTGCCGCTGCGCCGCCGCCCGGCGCCGGCGCCGGCGCTGATGCCCCGGCCGGGGCGCCTGCCGGCAAGCCAGCAGCTGCGGAGGCGAACGGCCGCCCGCGCGTGCTCAGCTTCGAGCAGAAGCTGCCTGCGGGCGGCGGCGCGCCCCGCGACGATATGAAACCGGCCAAGCCGGGGACCCTGCCCAGCCCAGGGACCCCGCGTGCGAGCGTGGGCGCCAGCGCCACGCAACCGAGCGCGTCGTGGCCGGTCGCGAGCGCGGACCGCGGCCTGCTGACGGGCGCGCGCGCGGGCGCGCGCGACTCGTCGCACAGCTTTGATGGCGGCATGGGCGCGGGCACGCGGCTGTCGGGCGAGGTGTGGCTCATCCAGGAGCTGTGCATGGGCGGCACGCTGCAGGACGCGGTGGAGAGCGGTCGCTTCCACGTCGCGGACGGCGCCCTGGACGTGCCCGCCGTGCTGGCCACCGCGCAGGTGCTGGCCGTCGTGCAGGGTTCGTGAAACCTGCTCAGGGTCACCAAACCTGTGACGATTGCCACGACCCAGCTTGCATCCGCAAGGGCGGCCTGTGCGCGCTTGCATGCCTTGCATGCGCATGCACAAGGAACTTGCCTGGGTGCGGGTGCGGAGTCTCTTCCGCACCCGCACAAGACCCTGCAGCTGCCTGCTCAGGCGCCCGCCTCAGAGGCTCAGTCCGCTCGTGCGGCCCGCAGGAGCTTGTCAATGGCATGGCCTACCTGCATGGCAAGGGCATCGTGCACGCCGACCTCACCGCCACGTCCGTGCTCCTTTCTCCGGATCAGGCGCGCGCTGGGGTTGTCCTGCGGCGACTCTGTGGGGCAGAGCCAGCGCGCCCAAGGGGGAGCAGCCAAGCTCTGCACAGCCTGATTACGCTGATCGAGTAAAACAAGGTCCTGCGTGTCACTTCGCACTTCGCCTCCGAGGCTGCCATCGATTTGCTCAGGTATGTGCGCGCCCACGCGACCAGTCTCATAGCAGCGCCTGCAGCAGCGCCCGCATCGGCTGCGCTCCGCCGCTTGCGTCAGCACTTGGGCCCTGCACGCGGAGCCGTGACAGCTTGCACTTGTCACAGCCCACAGCGGGCAGCCATCGCGTCGGCAGCGCACCATAGGAGCCTGGGCGACCAGGGGGTGGCGCTGAGCGCGCTGGTGCGGCGCAGGCGGACCCGCGCGGCTTCGTCACCAAGCTGAGCGGCTACGGTGCGCCCGTCGCTCTGTCCTGCAAGATTTTGTGTCGGGCTGCTGCCTGCCACATGCGCAAGCATGGGTGCTCGCGTATGCTGTCATCAGTACATCATAACCAGTACATCATGTGCAGAGCCTCGCGAACAGCTCTGCGTCTCCTGTCACGCGCACATGCTCGGAACAGCGGCGCTGGGCGTGCCGGGGAGGGGAGCATGCGTTGCGTGAAGCGATGGTGTCTCTGTGTGGCCCGACCAGGCATCCGCGACCTGGGCAACGACTACCCCACGCGCGTGGAGGTCTGCATGTACCGCACCATCGCGCATCTGCCGCCTGAGACGCTGCTGCGCAACGAGGTCACCGAGGTGCGCTCGCGCGACGGACGGAAGCCTCTCTCACGGCCGCGGCGGCAGTGGGAGCCTATCAGCCTGGACACAGAGCGCATTTGGCATGGTGCTCTGCCAACCTTGATTGCAAATGGGGCTGCTGGCTGCGTGCGTGTCGTGCAAGCTGGGGGGCCGCCGCTGGCTGTCCTGGCTGCCACCGCGAGTCCCTGCCAAGGAGATCCCGCGGCCTTTGCGGGCTGCAGAGCTACGCGGCGCAGGGCAGCACAGCCAGCAGTCTGCTGGCCAAGTGCATCTCGGCAGGCCGTGCCGCCCGGCGCTCAGCAGGCGCCCTGGGCGCGCGCGCAGGCCTCGGCAATGTATGCGTTCGGCGCGCTGCTGCACCGCATCGCGTACGGCAAGCGGCTGCACGGCGAGCTGACCTGGGCACAGACGCTGACGGCGGCCAAATACGCGCCGCTGCGGCCGACGCTGCCGCCGGGCGTGCGCGCGCCGCCCGCGCTCATGGCGCTCATGGGCTGCTGCCTGCAGCGCGAGCCCTCGGAGCGGCCGAGCTTCGCGGAGGCGCGCACTTGCCTTTCTTTCACATGCCCCCCTCCTGTTTCTGGCTGCACACGAACCTTGCTTTCCTTGCACGAGCGTCAAGACTGGCGCGGGCAGCATGCGTGCGCTCGTAGCGCTCGTGGGCTGCTGCCTGGAAATGCTGCGCAAGCCCGGCGATGTGGCCTGAGACTATCATGGTGGTCAGCATCGAGGAGGACGGTGCACTTGTCAGACAATGCTGGCGCGCCCGCGCACCATCTGAGCCTCCTAACAGCCACTGTGCTATTGCGCCGCGCCTGAGGCCGCGCGCGGGGTCGTCCGCCAGGTGCAAGGCATCTTAGGCGCGATGGAGGACGCGCGCAAGGCGAACCCCTACCCAGAGTCGTACCCGCCGCTCAGCGACGACCCCGTCGCCAACGGCGAGGCAGCCGACGGAGGCGCCGCCAAGGCCCCCGACGGCGCGCTTGCCATCGGCGCGGCCGCCGGCGAGCCCCTGCTCAGAGTGAAGGGCGGCGCCGCGGTCGCGGCGCCCGCCTTGCCGCACCGCGCGTCAGACCTGCTCGGGCCGCCGGCCGTGCTGCACGGCGACGCGGGCGACACGGTGACGATGCGCACGGTCGACAGCGGGCTCAGCGACGTGTCGCTGCGCAACGGCGAGCGCGGCTTGAAGCGCCTGCTTGGAACCGAGGTGCAGGCGCTGCCGGGCGAGGACCAGGGCGGCGCCGGCGGCGAGCGCCAGCGCCGCGCGTCGGCCGAGGCGCTGCGTGCACCTTGAGTGAGCGGCGCACATTGGGCGCGCCGCGCCAGGCCAGGGGTGCCGCTGAGCCTCCGGGGGGCTGCGGCACCCAACCCAGCTGCACGGTGGGCAGCGGCTGGGTCAGAATTGCTGGGATGGGGCTGCCTGGGGGTGGCAGGCACGCGCGCGCGCATTGCCCCAACCGACAGCTGGAACGAAGTGCGGGCCCGGGGTTGCGCGAAGGGGAGGCCCAGCGCAGGCATCCGCCTGCTGCAGACTGTGTAGGGTGCTGCGGAGGCGCGGACCTGCGCGGCGGGCAAGGCCCGGCGGAGCTCATCGCCGTCGCCCGCCGCGCAGGCATGGGCGCCTGCGCGCATGCTGCCGGATTCATTTGAATGCTCGCAGGCCTCGGCTGGGTGGTTACCAGCCTTTTTTGGAGTGTGCTCCGCAGAAGTCTAGACTGCTGTTCCCCGGCAAGGCACCGGCTTATCGCCGCTGGCAGGCGCGGCGCAGCGCATGGGTGTGCGCAGGTGCACAAGCGGGGCGCCGTGAGAAACACCCACCGCAGATGTAGCGATTGCCGCCACAGGACTGCTGCACTTTGACTGCGCCAGTCCCTGGCGCGCATGTTGTAAATGAGGGCATGTGCCGCTCAAGTGGTCCGTGTCATGTCAGACAGTGGGGCGCCGCGAGTGGCAGCACTGCTTAGGCATGCACACGCGTTGGGACAACGCGCGCTACTCGCCGGGCCTTGGGGTGCGGGGCAGCGGGGCACTGCATGCGGCAGCACTCTGACAATGCCCGAGTACATACATGGCGTGCACTCGAGGTCTCTTTTTTTCCTGGCCCTGGGTCAGCTCCCGCGCTGCGACCATGGGAGAGCCCAGGCGGTGGGTGCGTGCTGCGCTGGCCTTGGCATGCGCAGGCACGCACCCACCACTATGGCCGCAGGCCCTCGGGCAAATGACTGGTTGCCTTTTCCGCGCAGCACTGTGCGCTGCGTGACTTGCTAAACGAGCCCCATGTACTGGCCGGCAGGGCTGCACTACTATGCACATGACTTCCGACAGGCACGCGGCTGTGCCGCGCGGCCGCACGGCGCCGGCATCGAGGTCATCCTGGACGTGGTGTACAACCACACCGCGGAGGGCGCGCCGCCCGCCGGGGCCGCAGCCTGTCCTGCAGGCCGGCAGGCCGAAGGCTAATGCGCGGGGCAGCTGCTGACGCCTTGGGCCCTCAGCCGCAGCTGTCCGTTGCTGGGGCTGCATGCGCAGCCTGACCGTGCCAGTGCGGCACAAGCAGCGCGCCAGACAGAGAGCAGATGGAGCTGGCACACGCCTGCGCCCTGTGGCGCCCTGTGCCCGTGCTGGTTGCGCCAGCCACAGCAGGCGCCGGGCGGGCGCAGGCGGCGACGACGACCCGTACCTGCTGTCCTGGCGCGGCATCGCCAGCCCCACCTACTACATGACGGACACGGCGCGCTATGTGCAGCTGCTCAACTACTCGGGCTGCGGCAACACGGTGTCCGGCAACCAGCCCGTGACGCAGCGCATGATCGTCGACTCGCTGCGCATGTGCGGTCCCCAGCCTGCTCGCGCGCATGCCGGACTGGCGGGGCCGGGGCACTGCTGTGCAGTGCAGCAGGTCGCGGCGCCGTTGGCGCCCTTGCGACTGCTGAGCCGTCATGCATGGGGCGCGCCAGCCCCTTGTGGCCCATCAAGCGCCGCGGACCGCTCTGAGCAGGCGGCGTCGCTCGCGGGCGCAGGTGGGTGGAGGAATACCACGTTGACGGCTTCCGCTTCGACCTGGCCTCGGCGCTGTGCCGGGACCCGCTCGGCAAGCCCATCCCCGGCCCGCCGCTCATCCGCCAGATCGCCAAGGACCCCGTCCTGTCCAAGGCGCGCCGCCCCTCGCGCAGTGACGCGAGAGCCGACGCGAGTGACGCGAGAGCCGACGCGAGTGACGCGAGAGCGGACATGCGCTCCTCCGCGCTTCTCTGGTCACCGCACTCGCTCGGCGTGGCTGGGTTGGAACCATTGGCACGCCTCGCCCCGTGTCAGTGACATGCCTGCGCATTTGGCATCGTGCCGGTCAGCAGGTGCTGCCCACCACATCACCTATTGACTGAGTCACTCTCTGCGGCTCAAAAGCTGATATAAGCTTGCCATCACCAGGCGAGCACACAGCGTCGCACGGAGGCCGGTTGTGAGCTCGCGCGTGCAGGTGAAGCTGCTGGCAGAGCCCTGGGACTGCGGCGGCCTGTACCAGGTGGGCTCCTTCCCCAACTGGGACGTGTGGAGCGAGTGGAACGGGCGCTTCCGCGACGACGTGCGCCGCTTCATCAAGGGCGAGCCGGGCTGCAAGCCCGCCTTTGCCACGCGCCTGGCTGGCTCTGCGGACCTCTACCACAAGAACAAGCGGCGCGTGCCGCTTGCCTGTGAACCCTTGGACCCCCGGCCGGCCAGACACCCAAGCTAGCTTACTGCCTACACTCTGCTGGATTGCCTGCTGAGTGCATCGGCACCAGCACCCAGCAGCATGATCACCTTGCGGACAAGAGAGTGCTCCCAGCACACTGTGCTGCCTGGTTGGGGCTCGCCTTCCTGTACAGAGTTACAAGATTTTGCTGCAATGGCTGGCACCGCCATGGCACGCCACTTGTCATGTGGCTGCTGCACCAGCAGGTGCACGTCATGCAGTGCCGCTGACAGGGGGTGCGCTTACTGTAGGAAGCCGTACCACGGCATCAATTTCGTGATCGCGCACGACGGCTTCACGCTGCACGACCTGGTCGCCTACAATGTGAAGCACAATGACGCCAACGGCGAGGGCAACCGCGACGGCACCAATGACAACTTCTCCTGGAACTGCGGCGTGGTGCGGGGATGACCAGAGTTATCACTCTGGTGATGATGCTGGAGACGGATTGCGCATGCTGCATAGTTGAGGTTGCCTTGTGGTCAGATGGTCCTACTGCAGAGTCATGATATGGAGTAGTTCTGCCCCTGCCGCTCGCACGACTGCAATATGCAGAGAGCTCTCGGCCGCCGCTCACCCCAGCTTGCATCATCTGGAGTGTGGATAGATCCGTGCGCCGGCTGGCGGCCCCAAGTGCCCCTTTCGGATCCAACGCAGGCGGGCCACCCCTTGCATGCACGCATGCAGGAGGGCGAGACGCGGGACGCAGGCGTGCTGGCACTGCGGGGGCGCCAGATGCGCAACCTGATGCTCGCGCTCATGACGTCGCAGGGCACGCCCATGGTGCTCATGGGTGCGCGGCCGCCTGTGCCCTCGCCAGCCAGTGCTCATGCTCCTTGCTTCGGCGCTCTCAAGCGTGGCAAGCCGCGCCAGGACATAAATTCCGATCCAACAGGACGGGCTGAGGGCACAAGTTCATGCAAGGGGCTGAGTATCACTGGCTGTCCCTGCATCTCGCACGCAGGCAGTGCTCTGGGCAAAGAGCTCTGCAGGTGCAAGTCACAGCTGCAGCACCACTGGGGTGTAGCGTGCGTGTGTAGTTGCTTCGAGGATGATAGGAGCACTGTGTCATCCGTCGTCACTGTTGTACCAGAGCCACCTGTTCTGGTGGGGGTGCACGAGCCCCATCTGGCGCCACATCTCCGTGCTTGCCATGCCTCTGATGCAACAGCGCATGGTTGTCGGACGTGCGCCTCATATGCAAGTCTGCGAGCCACTTGGCTGATCCGCACAGGGGATGAGTACGCCGCGACGCGGGGCGGCAACAACAACTGGTACGGCCATGACACAGCACTGACGCGCTTCGACTGGGACGAGCTGGATGCGCAGCGCAGCACCTTCTTCCGCTTCTACAGGTGCCGCGAGCGCCATGTCTGCTTGCTCAGCAGTGTGGCGCCCAAGGACCTGACAGGCTGTCTGTATGTTAAAAGTACAGACCACTGTGCTGTCTGTTTGCACCAACCCCTGTTTCACATCAGAGGCTCCGCACGCCAGGCAGGCCGGCGCTGCTGTGTCCACAATCTGACCGCCAGGCCCACTGTGCATGCAGCGGCCTGATAAAGTTCCGGAGGGCGCATCCGCTGCTGGGCCGGGCGGAGTTCCTGGGACCTCGGGACATCACCTGGCACGAGGAGCACTGGGACAACCTGGAGTCCAAGTTCCTGGCTTTCAGCCTGCATGACAGGTGCGCTTAGCCACTCTTGTTACTGGACCCACGGTCGCAGTGGCAGGCAGTACGC
>JAABUV010001149.1_pt1 | contig 38835 bp, 50 predicted proteins | sample 5559971 | NCBI WGS metagenome assembly JAABUV01 (sample SAMN10711881, study PRJNA513362) | rock metagenome | isolation source: Antarctica rocks | place: Antarctica: Victoria Land, Knobhead nord | collected 2015-12-19
CTCCGTCAAGAGCTCCTGCTGGAGACACGGCATTGTATGTTGAGGGCACAGGTGCCCCATGGGTGCCATGATTGACATGGTTCGTACTCACTTTGACATGCCCATGTTGGAGTGATGCACAGGCAACAACGAGAGGACTGCTCGATCACTCAGGCTGCGGCTGCGGGGCAGTGCATGAGGCCACCGGAGCCTGGGCATGTTCGCACCACCACGACGCAGTCGAGCAGCCCGCAGGCGCAGTGCCACTCGCGAGAGGTGGGCGCCGCGCCGTCTGCCATCAAGATCTCCCACCTGCAGGCGCAAGCTTGGTCAAGGCACTGATGCCTTCTGTGAACTTATGGGTGCTGCCCATCCTGCTGCCCCCCATGACGGTGTTACAAGTTTGAGCTGACCCCTTGTTCCAAGCAAGCCGCGCCAGGCAGCAGGCATGCCCACACGTGTGCACCAGCCTACTAACTGTGTTGTTCAAAGCGGTGACACTGGAAGGCAGGGACCAGTGAGGCAGCTCGTGCAAAGCGCCGGGCGCAAAGCGCCAGGCGCAAGCACGGGGGGCGCAGCGCGCCGCACCTCGCAGTTTCAAAGTCGTATGCGTACGTCGCTGTGGTTGTTGCGAATCGCCCGGGCATGCGGCCGCCGTGCAGGACCCAGACCGCGCCCACCAGCGCCGAGCTGGAGTGGATGCGGTGCGGCGGCGGCGTGCCCACCGTGTTGCACTGGTCCCAGCGCAGCTGCTGCGTGGGGCAGCGCAGGTGCATCGCCCACATCTGCCGCCAGCCGTCACTGGTGAGTCACGCACTCGAAGTGATATCATTTATGTCATAAAGACGACCTGCATGCGAACTCGCTGGGCCTCCAGAAAATTGCAGCTCGCAGCACTACAAAGGCCAGGCTGTGACACCACATCATGTGGCCTCACTTGGGGAGCTTGCACTGCAGAAGGCACAGCCTCGCTTGTAAAGAGCGCCAGTTCAGTGCTGAGCTTACATGACCATGCATCCAGGTCTGACAGAGCTTGGACTGACAACAAAACCCAGCTGCGCAGGTGCAGCACATTGCACTCCACAAGCGTCAAAGGCGCACCTCCAGCGTCCCGCCTTCGCCGCCCCGCGTGCCGCAGGCGTCTGCGCCAGAACACAAAGTCACGACCTCCGCTTCCCTTGTTTCCTTACTGCGCAGGCTCATGTGTGTTTTCAAAGATGCCAGGACCTACCTGACAAGCTGGTTTCTATGCGCAAAGCAGACGTGTGGGCAGGCCTGGCAGGCGCGGCCCCTGCCATACACCCAGGCAGGCATGTGGGTGTTCACGCGCTCGCAAGTCTGATGGTGCATCATCATCGCATCGTGCTGTGCACGGCTGCAGTGCGGGCAAAAACTGCCCGGTGCGCCGCACACGAGCGGCGCTTTGAGACTGTTGTCGGGCTTCTCACTGAGAGCGCGGATGCCTGCCGGCGTGCGAGCCGCCCCGGGCACTGCCAAACCGGCGTGCGAGGCGCCCCGGGCACTTGCACAAGCCGCTGCCTCTGCTGAGGGATTGAGGCGCTGCATGGGTCGGTGTGGCTTGGGGAAGTGTGGGGTGCGCACAGAGCCAGTCATGGTGGCGCACGGCGTGGCTGAACGTCCAGACCGGCAGGCCATGGGCGCACGCCACGGCCTCCCAGGTCAGGCTGGCGAAGTGGAAAATGTGCAGCGCCTGCATCTGCGGGCCGCCTGCGCCCGCGCACAGCCGCCCGTCGCGCTGCCGCGGCTGAGCGAGGCTGCAGCAGAACGCACTCCAGCTCCTGCCGCAGCTGCAGCATGTTCCTGCTACAGCTGCGGGTGTCGCGTTGCACACGCACCACGCAGCCGGGCAGGCAAGAGTCTCACATCGCATGTAGACGGCACTCGAGGTGCGCGCGGTAGGGCGCCACAACACACCCAAACCACCACTTGGCATGGTCCTGGGAAAAGCCGGGGTGCCCACCAAGCACAAGGAGGCGGTCCGCGTCGGGGTCCTCCACGGCGGCCAGGTTGCGCCGCCAGTGCCCGCAGTTGGGCGGCTCGCCGCGCATCGCCACCTCGTGCCAGCGGCGCGTGACCAGGTCCAGCACATTGGCGCGCTCCATGTGCACGTTGCGCGGCCCCGGGAACTGCGCGCGCGCGGGGGCGCTGCGGCTCAGCCGTAGGGTCAGGGCAGGGGTACTCTAAGACCGCTCAGCTGCGCGGCTTGCAGCCAGGGGCATGACACCTTGAGCACAGGCAGCGGGGCCCAACTAGGCAGCCGATACGGACACCTTGGAGGAGGCAGGGCACATGTGTCTCGCAAGAGCACATGCAAAGAGCAAAAGAGATACTCTGTGCTGCACGTGGCCATGCAGTCAGCGGCGGGGGCCGCGCACCACCCACAGCTCGTCCCCGCGCACAGCGACGTACTGCCCCGAGTGGAACCTGGGCGGTGCTGGGCCCCTGCAGAGGCGGCGCGGGCGCGTCAGGATTCCCGCTTCAGTGAGTGCGGGCGCAGCAGTCAGATACGCATGAGAATGAACACCTGCCTGACGCTCAGGCGCCCAGGCGAGCCGGCGGACCGGTAAGCGACGGGCTGGAAGCCCGTGTCGCTGGACAGGTCCCACTTGTACAGCGCGTCCACCTCCAGCCGCTCCCGGCTCATGCCGCCGTACACGAGGATGTTGTTGGCCCAGGTGACCATGTGCGCGCCAGCTGCTTCCATGTCTGCGGGCGCGCCGCGTGCGCGGCGCCCGTCACGGGTGCAGACGCTGACGGGACGCGGACGCTGAGGGTTTTGCGCAGTGCAGAGGTGCACCTGTGGGGGCAAAATTGCAGGTAAGCAAGCAGGCTCCGATTTGGCATATGCATGCAGCGTCAGGCGCGCGCGCCGCGGCCGGCCGCACGCACCGCAGTGGAAGCTCGGCGAGCCAGCCTCCCACTCGAAGCGGCAGACCTCGTCCGACAGCGCCGCCCGCAGCCGGTCCACCAGCGCCTCGTGCAGCGGCGCGGCGTGGCTGCACGACGGCAGGCCCCGCCGCGCCAGCAGGAGCTCCAAGTCTGCCTGCGGCGCCGGGCCCGCACAGCGCCTTGGCCCACGCGCTGGTGCAGGAAGCCTGCTTTCGCACCCGCAGCCAGTGCAGCCCAACGTTTGCAGACCAGGGGGCAGGCGCGCCGTCTTCAGGTTCTCCAGGACCGCCGAGATCATGTGCGGTCCGCCAAAGGTGGCCATCCTAGGCCGCTGGCTGGCAAGGGGCGCTCAGCACGCTTGCTGGTGCACCCCGGCACAGGTCCGCCGCCCTTGCTCGACACAACAGCGGCGCTTGTCAGGCACGGACACGTCTATCCCCCCCGACTCCATTAAGGCGCTGCGGCAATGCAGTCATGCGCTGCCTGCCTGGCCTGCCAGTGGCGGCAGTCGTGCAGTCAGCTGGCTGAGACTGACTGCACACAGGCCTGGCGAGCGCGCTCGCGCAGCGATAATGCAATCCCTGTCACCCTCGCTGTCAGCTTACTCACACAGCCTCAGACTGCGCAGCAGGACAGTGCTGCGCTGTTCGTTGGCGAGGACGAGCGCTCTTTGCTTCTTACGCTGTGTCGGAACTTCACGCAAGGTCTCGGACTTGAGAACCCTGCTTAGGCTTTCGGCAGCCAGTGCAGAGTTACGAGCTACTGGTACCAGTACCAGTGAGCCTCTCTCTGCAGCACTTGTCTCACACAGTGGCTGGCATCTGTCGGCGATTGATGGTCTGAGTGTTGCGCGCCATGCCGGCAGCTTCAGACCTCAACCCCCACTTCCGCTTCGACTTTGGCGGCGGCGGGGCTGCTTCTCAGACTCCCTGGGAGCTCGCAGGTACTCTTGCTGCGGGGCCCTACCACTTGCTCAGCACCGGGAGTGGCAGGCTTCTTGTTGCTCTTGCACTACGCGTGTGTGCAAGGAGGTAAACTGAAGGACATAGTGTACAGGTCGCCGAGCAGTGCCGGCGTGAGCAGTGTGACTCGAGAAGCTGCACTAAGATGCAGACGGCAGAGATGCAGACGGCAGAGATGCCAACGCGCACAGGGGCAGTGGAGGACGCTCGCAAGGAGCGCGCGCACGAGGGCGGCACGAGCATTGACGAGAAGATCCAGCAGCGTCTTCGTGCCCGGACAGGCAGAGCGCCCGCCGCACACGCTAAGAAGGTGCGGCACTGCTTCTTTGACTGTGCTCGGCGGCTCACTCAACGCGCCCGTCCCTGCAGTGCCTGAGCAAACCCCGCACGCACGGGACGGCACGCAGGTCGCGCCGGCAGCTCCCCGGCGACGCGCGGCGGCCGCCGCAGCAGCCGCGCTCGACAGCGACGGCTCGGCCGGCAGCGGCAGCTCTGAGGGGGAGGACGATGAGGACCAGCCGCTGCCCGGCGAGGTGGACGAGGACAGCGACGACGGCGAGGCCGGCGGCGCAGACGCGCCCTTGGGCGACGAGAGCGGCAGCGAGGGCGGGGCCCTCGAGGACGAGGAGGAGTCCGACGAGGGCGAAGGCGCGGGAGGGGGCGCAGGCGAGGGCGGCCTTAGCAGGCACGCTGCAGAGCTAGCCGGGCGCGCGGGGCGAGGCGTAGGGCGCAGCGGCCGTGCGGCGCCCGACGTCGCGGGGGCGGGACGCAGGGGCGGCCGAGACAGCGGCATCTCTCCGGCTGCCTGCGGGCATGCGCGAGAGGCCAGCGGGTTGGGCAGCGTGGGAGATGAGGAAGAGGACGACGAGGAGGAGGAGGATGAGGGGGCGGCAGGGGAGGATGGGCCGGCTGCGGACCGGCGGAAGAGCGGCGCCGCGGCGGGCCCGAGCGGCCAGCGCGGCGACGGCGGCAGCGCCGGCCGAGGCGCGGGCGGGCGCGGGAAGGCTGCCGGCTTCTTCGCGGAGACGCCGGAGGGCACGCGGTTCAGCGCGGGCAGCTTCGCGGACCTGCACCTGTCGCGGCCGCTGCTGAAGGCCGTCGCGGAGCTCGGCTACGCGCACCCGACCCCGATCCAGGTGGGCGGGGCCGCGTCGTACAGGGGTTGCTGGGGGTGGGCGCCTCGCGTCTGGGTAAGTCAATGCATGGGAGGCGTTCCTTAACGGGCTGGACACTGAGGCTGTATGCGGTGTCATCCTCAGACTACAGCGGGGGAGGCTGGAGGTTGTCACATGCCGACGGCGCAAGTGCGTGTGGCGTGCAAGTCATGCCAAGCGTACGGGCAGTGGTGTCGGTGGCATGCTTCTCTGTGACGGGATGCTCCGTGGCGGCGCGTGATGAATGTAGCGATTCCCCTTCGGCAGCCTCCTGGCTGTGACCGACATCGCTTTGTCCTTTTCTGACGCCCCAAGGGTTTACGTATGGCAGCTTTGGGCCGAGCGCTGCTGCGCTCAGCCCAGACAGCCATGCTTTCCGGCCAAATGCGTTTGGACCACAGCAGTGGTGGGGCGCATGGGCACTGGGCAAACAGATGGACAGCCATGTGCAGTGCACACTGGCTGTCCATTGCTTCATAGCAGCCTCCACATTAGCGTGTGCAGGCTCTGAGCCCCGGTGTGCATGTCTTGCAGCGCGAGCCAGCCATAGGGCAATGTCCCGCTGACCCTGGCGCCCGATCCGTGCGCAGGCGGCCTGCATCCCGCTGGCGCTGGCGGGGCGCGACATCTGCGGCAGCGCAGTGACCGGCTCCGGCAAGACGGCCGCGTTTGCGCTGCCGCTGCTGGAGCGCCTTCTCTTCCGCTCGCGGCGCGTGCGCGCGACGTATGTGCTCGTGCTGACGCCCACGCGCGAGCTGGCTGTTCAGGCGCGTGAACGCCCCTCCCCACCCTGGCCGACAAGTAGCAGCGTGGGTCTGTTTCTAACCTACACACGATGCATGTGGATTGGTGCTGCACGGACGTAGTGCATTGCGCCCATGCATGAAGTACTCATGTTGAAGCTCGCGGCGCTGTGCACCTCTTGCATGTACGCTGCGCGCTGGGTGCCTGGCGCTCTCTTTGACGCACACCGGCGCAGCAGCATGCGCGCTCGCGGGCGCTCCTGCCAGAGCAGGCCCTGAGCGCGGTGGTCCGCCTGCCCCTCAAGGCGCTCCATGGCTCCCGGTCTGCGCGCGGCGCGGCCGCGAGCCGCAAGCGGCGCTGCGGGAGGCGCCTCACGGGTCTGCGCGCGCGCAGGTGCACGGCATGACGGCCAAGCTGGCGCAGTTCACGGACGTGCGCGTGGCGCTCGTGGTGGGCGGCCTGTCGCTGCAGGTGCAGGCGGCCACGCTGCGCACGCAGCCCGAGGTCGTGGTCGCCACGCCGGCGCGCCCCCGGGCCTGCCCACCCCCGGCCTGCACGCCTGTGCGCACGCTGGCGAGCACACGCGCGCGGCACGTAACAATTGCGGAAGGGCATCGCATGCGTGGGAGGATGGGCGTGCACCATGCCCAGACCCTGTTGTGCAGAGAGTCCCCTGGGGCACAGAGTTGTGCTTGGCCGCCGGTGCACTGCCTGCGCGGGCGCCGCTCCCCGGGTCAGCGGCTCCCGCGCGCGCGCCCCCGCTGCCATCACCTGCGCCCCAGGAGCATGTCGCGCGCTCGGCCAGCTGTGCGCGGCAAGCGCGCGCGCGCTGCGTGCGACGCAAATAACCCTCTGGGCTGACCCTGAATTCAAATGCATCCAGGCGCGCAGGGGCGCCTGATCGACCACCTGCGCAACACGCAGTCGGTCGGGCTGGAGGACCTGCAGGCGCTGGTGCTGGACGAGGCGGACCGCCTGCTCCAGATGGGCTTCTCGGAGGAGGCGCGCCCGCGCGCGCCCGGGGCGCCCGCAGCACTCCGTCGCATCCCTGAAGCAAAGGGGCTCCATCGACTTACTACAGTGAATGCGCGCTGCCCTGTGCCGCCGTCTGCAGCGGGTCAGCTGGCGTCACGCTTCGCCGCGGTCCCGGCCAGGACCCGGGGCGGCCTCCATGCTGCCCGACTGTGCGACCGGACATGCCGCTTACGCCAGGCCTGCTCAAAGCTCTTGCTGCTCGACAGCTCCTGCTGCATGCGCGCGCGCGCTCACAGGGCGCGGCCCAAGGGGGATGGAGGGGCGCGCGCAGGTGCGGGAGGTGCTGCGGCTGACGCCGCGCAAGCGGCAGACGCTGCTGTTCAGCGCGACCATGACGGAGGAGGTGCGCGCGCTGGCGGCGCTGTCGCTGCAGCGCCCGGTGCGCCTGGCGGCCGACGCGGCCGGGCTCGCGCCGGCGCGGCTGCAGCAGGAGGTCGTGCGTCTCAAGGCGCGTGCCCGCGCCGCGCCCGGCCCATGCCCGCTTGCCGCGCACCCGCGCCGCGCCCGCATAATGGTGGTTGCCGCGCGCCTGCACTGCGCCCGCCCCATGCCCGTTGCCGCGCGGCCGCGCCGCTCCCGCGCCGCGCCCGTCGCCGCGCGCTTGCGCCGCACTTGCGCCGCGCCCGCGCGCCACGCCCATCGCCGTCGCCGCCCGCTCGCCGCGACCTGCGTCGCGTGTCCCCGGCAGGGCGCGGCGGCGGCGGCGGACAAGGAGGCCGCGCTGCTGGCGCTGTGCGCGCGCGCGCTGCGCGGCGGCCGCTGCATCGTGTTCTTCCGCACCAAGCAGCGCGCGCACCGCGCGCGCATGCTGTTCGGCCTCGCCGGCGTGCCGCCGGCGACCGAGCTGCACGGCAACATGACGCAGGCGGCGCGCCTGGAGTCGCTGGAGCGCTTCCGCACGGCGCGCGCCCGCGCCCCTCAGGGATTTGTTTGTTCCCTTTCTTGACTGTGAAGGGGTCTGAATTCCCAAACTGTGCGAGCTCCACGGAAGAGCACTTGATGAGATGTCCTCGTCTGCCCCGCACAACAGAGTCCTTGCGCATGTGCTGCAGCGCCGGCGCGTGATGCAGGCCGCGGACATACCCTGCAAGCGCACAGACTCGCTGGCTCCCCTCCTGCTGCAGCCGCTGCCGCTGCATGCGCCGTGCGCAACTAGCAGGGCTGGCCTGTCACACCGCTGCCAGCCTGGGTCTCAGCTCGCTTGTGCAGGGCGAGGCTGCCTCCCTGCGTAGGCGAGGCTGCGCCCATGCGCAATGCGGCTCAAACCCCGGCTACCTCGCTACATCAATGCCGCTTGAGTCTATCTGCGGTCTCCAACAGGGCGAGGCCGCATTCCTGCTGGCGACGGACGTTGCGGCGCGCGGGTTGGACATCCTGGGCGTGGACGCCGTGATCAACTACGATGCGCCGGGCGGCCTGTCCGGGTACCTGCACCGCATCGGCCGCACCGCGCGCGCGGGCGCTGCCGGGCGCGCGGTCACGTTCGCCGAGGACGGCGACCGCGGCCTGCTCAAGGAGGCGCGCCCCGCACGCTTGGAACCTCCTGCCCAGATTTTTTTTTTTTTTTTTTTTTTCTTGGCGCGCGCCCTCCGTCTTGTCGTGCGGCTGGCGCTCGGAGGTGGTCTTGGTGGTTGGCTCTGGATACCTGCTCGTGGGGTGCGTGAGGAGGCATGCCCCTGCGCCTCTGCAAGCGTGCATGCACTTCTCCAAGCGCGGGGCATCAGCGGTGGACGTCGACGGACTCACCAGGGTGAGGTGTCTTGGGCGGGGACCAAGGCGGGGCGGGGACCAAGTCGGAGGTTGGGCCCGCTCTGCGCGCGCTCCGTGCCGTGGTTGCATGCCCAGGTCGGGCGCGCGCGCACAGGTGGTGAAGAAAACGCGGGCGGCGCTGGTCACGCGCGTCATCCCGGCCGCGGCTGTGGCCGAGTGGCGCGGCCGCATCGAGGCCATGGCCGACGACGTCGACCGCCTGGTGCAGGCGCGCACAGCGGGGCCGCAGGGGCCCAGGTTTAAGGGTCAACCCAGAGGGTTTGCATCGGACGCAGAGCCCAGTACGCGTGCGGTGGTCTGTGCCTGGGGAGGGCAGCTCCGCGGCTGCGGGCAGCAGGCGCGCGCACCAGGCGCGCGCCGCGACAGCCCCCGCAGGCGCCCGGCCAGTCCGCTCACAGCCGCACAGACTGATACCGTCGGCCTCGACGCCGTCAAGTCCCTGCGCAAGCGCGACGCGATGGCAGGCCTGGGCGAGCGGGGCACCGCCGCACTGCGCATGCGCGCTGGCGGGGAGCCTGCCCGGCACTTGCTGCGTGAGCAGAGATAGGGCAGCAGCAGCAGCCTGGTCAGTGAGACGCCGGCGCCATCGCCTGGCCACCGCGCAGGGCCCTCGGGCGAGCCGCGGGCACTGCCGGTTGCATGACTGAGCTTGGCGCGCGCGCGCAGGAGGAGCGCGAGGAGCGCGAGCTGCGGCGCGCCGAGATGGAGGCCGCCAAGGCGAGCAACCTGGTGGAGCACGAGGCGGAGATCTACGCGCGCCCGGCGCGCACCTGGTTCCAGACGCCGCGCCAGAAGGCCGCGCTGAGCGAGGCCGCGCGCGCGGCCGGCGAGGGCGCGCGCCCGGAGGCCGGGACCGGCGGCGGCGGCGGCGGCGGCGCCGCCGCCGACGTGCGCAAGCGCGACAAGGAGGCCCGGCGGCAGGAGGCCAAGCGCAAGCGCGGCGCCGAGGCGGCCGCCGCCGACAAGCGGCGCAAGGGCAACCGCCTGATGGAGGTGCGCCAGGCCGGTCGCGGCGGCCGCCGTGCGGGCTTGGCAGGGCGGCGGCCGAGCGGCCCTGCTGCTTGCTGGCAGCGGGGAGGCGGGAGGCAGGGCCTCTGCACCGCCCTGTGGGTGTCGCCTGGCCCAGCCGTCGTCAACAAGCGGTGCGCGCTCAGACGCCCGTATACTGCTGCGGCATTGGCATTGCTTGCTGTCCCGTTTTGCCAGGCCTGGCAAGCGGCATGCGTGGTCTACCACTGGCCGCTGTGCTGCTGCCTGCCTGTGCCCAGCCGCACTTGTGCGCGTTGGCCGCTGCGCTCGGGCTCGGCCAGCCCGCCAGCCGACCCCGCCGCTCGCTGCTGCTCACCAGCAAGCAACCCTGGCCCCCCTGTGACCCCGTGCCCTTTGCAACATTGCCACAGCTCTATAATGTGTGTGGGCTCTGAGGCTGGAAATGCTGCGAACTTGTTCCGAGCGCACGCGCGTGCGCCTGGGCAGGAGACGGAGGCGGTCGCGGGCAGCGTGCGCGCGGCCAAGGCGCGCGAGGCCGCGGGCCGGCAGCAGGGCCTGTCCAAGGCGGCGGCGGCCGCGGCCGCGGTCGGCGGCGCGCGCAAGGACGCCAAGGCCAAGAAGAAGGACGCCAAAGCTAAGAAGCGCAAGCTCTCCGGCGCGGGGTGCGCGCGCTCCCCGCGCCATGCACTGGTTGCTTTGTTCTGCCGTCGTCTCGACTCAGGCCTCGGGACGTACTGTCCTCACAATGCATGCGTGGTGCATTTGCGCGCTCACCAAGACGGCGAAGGGCATCATGCGGCTTGGTCTGGGGTGCCACGCAGTCCGCGGCGCAACCGCGGCTGCCATTTGCATGCAAAAGGCTTGATCGGCATCCACACGATCTGTGCTTGCGCCTTCCGTGCCTGTTAAAAGGAGAGCTTAATCACTCAACGCATGTCACAAGCGAGCCTCGTAACAAACCTAGTTTGCTTGGCCTCGTGCAGGCCCGCAGGCGGCGGCGGCGAGGAGGGCGCGCTCTTCCAGGGCGACGGCGCGGGGCGGCGCGAGGCTGCTGGCGCGGGGCCGAGGGGCGCGCTGGGGGAGACGGCGCGCGTGTACGCCGGCGGCGGGCGCTCGGGGCGGCTCGCGCTGCCGAAGGCGGGCCTGTCCAAGGGCGAGCGGGCCAAAGTTCGCCGCCACGGCAAGGGCGTCAAGGCGTTCAAGAGCAAGGCGCGGCACAAGCGCCGGTGACGCGCGCGGCGCGGCCCGCACCGCCCCCCAGCGCTGGCAGGATGGTGCCCTGGCGGCAGAAGTGTAGGTTGTGGGGTGCGGGCGTGCGCGTGCGGCTGGCACTCAGGGTGGCCTGCTCGGCCAAGGCGACTGGGCGTCCTGCTCAGCCCAAGGCAGACGGGCGCCCAGGGTGCGCTGCCTCTGCATGCGCGGCGAGGCACTCAGAGAAGGAGGCGCAGTGACAAGCGCTGGTGGTGCGTGTGCTGTGCGGCCATTGGGCGGTGGCAGTGTGGGTGGTGGCTAGCGGCAAGCTTCCAGCCTCCCTCGCCTCACAATTGCCAGCCAATGCCACTTGCCACCACCCGTACCGGGGAAGGCCGACCCGCCGTGCACATCACACGCTGTGGCGGCTCCATGAACATGCGATTCCGTGTACAAGTCGCCTGTTTGTCAGTGGACCTGCTTCATCGGCCGCATGCATGTGAGCTTTGAGAGACGATGCGCGGCGGGCTTGCCAGAGCGTCAGCTGTCCACCAGGCTGCCGGGCGGGTAGGACAGGTGCAACTTGGCTCATGAGGCATATCCTGCTACTCTTGTGCATGCTTAAGCTTAGCATGAGCAAGCAGGGCATAGACTGTCGTGATGCTCACGACATGTGTTGTGGCGCTCTTTGCTCGTTCTATATCGCTACCACACACGGCCGACTTACAGCACACGCAGAACAATCGCAAAGGGCAGCCGGCAATTCCACACATGCAGAAAGCACTTCAACGCGTCTATGATACAGTTGCTGGGCTAGAAAAAACACCCCAGGAGAAGGAGCAGCCACATGCGAAACCAGGTGCGCAGTTCAGGCATCCGGAACAGATGTGTACATATGAGGGGGCCGGAGACCCTGGAGACCGTGGCGCCTGGTATGGCGCCTGATGTGCACTCCAGCAACGCGACGCGCTGGAGGGACATACGGGCAACAGGCATGCATGCCCCCGCGCCGCAGCGCTACTACATCAGTATAGTAAGCAACCACAAAGCACACTTCAGGCGCGAGCAGTGTCTGCGCATAAAAGTCTAGGGCAACCACAAATACACTGATCGGAGCATGATCCGGCCGCGGCGCGCAGCCCACCCCGACACACAGAGCGCATGGAGACCTGCGCATGCACACAAAGGGTCGCCAGCCCCCAAAAAGAGCGCGGACACCCGGTCGAAACCAAGCCCGGTGTGACGGCTAGAGAGCGGGGGGCCTAACACCAGGCTGGGCTGCAGGCACGCAGCATCGACGGCCGCATTGCCCAGGCGCGCCCAGCAGGCGCGCACTCGGGCATGCTGGGCCCGCACAGGGGCTCCCTGCCGCGCTGTGCGCACTCTTCCTATACCGTGCCATACGCACAGTGCTGTGCTCCTATACTTCCAACACCCGGGTCCATGGTCGCAGAGGTTAAGGCGCGCGCGCGCCTGCCGCGTACTATTTGCAGAGATGCCGCGCTGTTGCCAGGGTCTAAGGCCCTGCTGGCCCAGCGCGCAGCGAGAAAGCAGGGCCTCTCGCGACAGACTGCGCACGCTCCGCAACACCAGGGGACGCCAGTTCAGGCGGCCTTGCACCCATGCGCGCACAGCCAGGCCCGACGCGCTGGCCCTGGCCCAAAGCTCATCGGAGGGGCGTATATGTGGCCTCAGCAGGCGGACTGCTGGTGGGCGGGCGGAATGACAGCCGTACTGTGCATGCACTCACGCCTGCCCGGCATGCCAGAGCTCGCCGTCCCCAACAGCCGGGCCGACCGGAACACAGGGGACGGCAGGTCTGGCATGCCGCGGCGAGGCCGCAGTGAACACAGGGCTTCTGCTTGCCGTTGCATGTGCCGCACGCGCCTGCGGCGCCGCAGCGGCAGGCTTGCGGCGGGCAGACGCATGAGGGCGGTGAACTGCAGAGCCGCCCAGGTCGGGGGCCCCAAGGCGAGGGCCACAAGCGGCGCCCCGACTCGCTGGCCCCGCAGCTTCCCGGCACTCCTGCAGCTCCAGGCAGAAGCTTATGTGCGCGCGTCAGGCCATCCACACGTCAGGATGCACCTGATGCGCTCAGCCTGCTGGTCGCGGCGGCGCCCACACTCAAAGTGCGCCACCCAGCCAGCGACCAGCGGCGCCAGCCTACCCGTACGCCGCAGAGCGCCTACGCCTGCGCGGCTTCGCCCTCCACCGCGGCCGCGGCAGCACTGCGCGCCTCCGCGGCCAGCGCGGCGCGCGGCGGCGCGTCCGCAGGCGCCTGGTCATGCCCCTGATGGATTGCCGAGCCGTCCCCGCCAGGCGCGCGGCCGCACTCGTCAGCCGCTGGCGCCTGCCTGTGCGCCGCGCCGGGCGCCGCCTCCGCCGCGCCGGGCTCGCCGGTCCTGGCGCGCTTGGCGGGCGGGAGCAGCACGGTGGACGGCGTGGACGCCTTGTCCGCCATCTCCTGCCAGATCTCCAGCGCCGCCTGCGTCCGCCTGCGCGCCCCGGCCCGCGCCGCGTGACCGCGCGCCCGCCCGGCGCTGCCGGCGCTCTGCTCTCTGTCAAGGGCCCCTGCTTCCGAGAAAGCGCCCGGCCCATGCGCGCAAAGCAGCCCAGCAGGAGCGCAAGGCCGACCGCGTGCGGTACGCACGCCAGTGCGGTCTCACTTCCTGACAAACATGACAAACATTTTACCTTGCGCAACACAGGCCAGCAGCCCGTCACATAGCGCCCTGCGCGAGACCGAGGCTGCGGCGCGAGCGGGGCGGCGGCGGCCGGCGCGCGCGCCTGAACAGCAGCGCCTCGGTCTCGCGCAGGCGCTCGACCTTGGCGGCCGTGGCGGCGGAGCCCAGCGTCGTCACGCCCGCGTCGCCCTGGCGCAGCGCCTCGATGCGCTGCTCCGCGTCGCGGACGAGCTCGGTGATGTGCTCCGTCGAGTAGAACGGCTGCGCGGCCGCGGACCGCGTCAGCGCACCGCGCCGGAGCGGCTGCAGCGCTGAGGAGGCCTGGCTGCTTGCCGCAGCGGTCCCGCGCGAAGCTGACAGGTGCGTTTCCGACACGCACGTCTGGCCACCGCGCCACTGTCGCACCTGCTTGAGCACGTTTGCCAGGAACGGCGTGCGCAGCAGAACGCCCGAGCGCTTATCTGCATCGCGGCCGCGCGGCTGTAAGCAGACGATGCTGGACACGTTTCCCGGTGGGGTGCAGGCAGCCACACAGACGCCTTCCAGCAAGACAACGCACTGGCCGCCGCACCGTGCTTTTTCAGGATCTTAACCACCGCGGCATAGTTCAGCATGCTCCAGTGCAGCAGCAGGACCATCTCCCCTGCGCCACACAGACCAGGTCAGTCCTTGTTCAAGCGCCGGGCAAAGAGAACAGCAGCACTGTGCAGCGCGTCTCGCACCATGGAGGTCGATGAATGAGCTGCGAAGCGCCGCCTGGCGCTCCGCGTCGCTCTCAGTGAGCTCCGCCTGCTGTGACACCAGGGCCTCCATCCGAATAACAAAGTCCTCTTCGCGCTCAATGAAGTAGTCGTTCAGGCCGTTGACGTCCTCCTTGAGCGTGTCCACAAAGTGTGCCTCGCCCGGCTGCAGGCACACCCTGCCGTCGGCCGCCGGCGCGCCGGCGCCACTGCCGCCCTGCGCCGCCCCATGCCCCCAACGCTGTAGCTTCCCACGCCTTCAAGGTGCTCCGACAAACGCATTACAAGCGCCCTGGGAGAATATACCATGGACGCCGGAGCGGCCGATGATGGCGCCGCGCTGCTGGGGGCAGCTGCCTCACTCTCGTCACCTGCAGAGCATGCTCACACGGCGTCAGGACTACCTCCCTTGAGCAAAGCTGAGCCCTTGCTACAAGTTGTTCAAGAGAGTGGGGAGGGGGGCATGCCTCGCCCCGGCTCCAACTGCTGCATCTCCTTGAGCTGCTTCTTCAGCGCCTTGTAACGCAGGAAATGCTCGCCGATGCCGCCCGAGGCGCCAACAAACTCATCAACATGCGCGCGCATCAGCCGATGGAACTTCATCGCACCAGGTGCCGCCTGCGCCTGCTACCACGTGCAACGTGAGGCGCTTGCGCAGGGCGCAAGGTGCATACTGACCAGCTGATGCTCACCCATTTCGAGATAGGGCACATGGCGTTATCTCACAATTTGTTGCATTAGACAGCAACTTGGCGCCAGCCAGAGCGTTTAAATCGCAGCACAATGTGTCTCGAGCAATAATCCTGCTCCACAATACTGGCACAGTACTCATGGGCGGCACCGCTCAGTCACAGGCAGCAAATCACAATCTTGCGACACAGGAGTCCTGCCAGCCGCACTGCAGGGTGAGGTGCCTTGCATTGGCAGCCCACATATATATAAAGTACACGCGGTCTGCACCTGCCCTGCCTACAATGTTAGTGATGCAGACCCGCAGAAAGTACACGCCAACTTTTTTCCTGGCAAAAGATCAAGAGTCATCCTTGACGAGCTCGCGCCCTATCAGCATCCGCCGGATCTCAGACCTGCGCGCACAATACACTCAGCGTGCGCACCAGCGTGGCCCGCAACGCAACCACACATACAAAGCCAGGGGCGGGGGCGCGCACGTGCCGGCGCCGATCTCGTAGAGCTTGGCGTCTCGCAGCAGGCGGCCAGTCGGGTAGCTGCGCGCGGTGCACCTTTCTGTGAGCACTACGCTCGTGAGCTACCACATGGCTTACCACGCCTGTGATCACAACACGCGCCTGTTGACACACACTGGGGTCGCACGGGTTGTGTCCTTGAAGCAGGATAGGCATGTCGCCTTTCATTGGCCATGCCTGGGAAACAGGATAGCATCAGCCTCAGGTCTGCATTCCCACATTTGGCCGGCAGGGAGCAGCGGCAGTGGGGACTTGGGATTCCTAGAATGTGATTCATAGAATATGATATCACAGTGCCGCTGAGGGCCCTCCATGCCCCCTGCCGACCTCAGACGAAGGCAGAGAAGCGGCATGAGAGGGGGGCGGCGCGGGCGCACTCGTTAATGTAGCCATTGCCGCCCAGGACCTGGATGCCATCCAGCGCGACACGCGTGGCCGCTTCGGCCGCGAACAGGATCGCGGCCGCGCAGTCGCGGCGCAGCCGGCGCGCCGACGCGGCATGCGCGTCTGCCGCGCGCGCCGTCGCATGCACCAGCGAGCGCGCAGCCGCCGCGGTCGTGTACATGTCGGCCAGCTTGCCTTGCACCAGCTGCGGCGCGCCGGCGCAGGTTAGGGTTAGGGTTGGCTGCTGCACTTCTGGCCGTACACCACATGCGGCATGCCCACCACATGCAGATGCACTGCGGGTGGCTGACCTTGCAGCTTACCGGCATGCTGACCGTTCCTCATGAGGAGAGCAGCAGCTCGGCGCGGCTGTGCCGGCATGGCCGGGTCTCGCGTCTGCTCCCCGCACGGCTCATCGCTGTGACGGCAAGCTGCAGCCAGCGCGCAGCGCACGCAGGGGACGGAGCGCCTCCGGCGCGCGCGCCGGCGCGGTGGGGCCCCGGTTAGGGATGGGGGACCCGCGCGCGCCTGGAAGTCGCCGATGGGGCGGCCGAACTGCTCGCGCTGGCGCGCGTACGGCAGCGCCACGTCCAGCGCCGCCTGCATCAGGCCCAGCGGGCCCGCCGCCAGCACCAGCCGCTCGTAGTCCAGCCCGCTCATCAACACGTACACGCCGCGGCCGACCTGTGCGCGCGCGCGCCGCCCCGCGTTGGCGCCGGCCCTCGCCGGCGGCGCGGCGGCGCGCTCGCGAGCCAGCGCCCCTGCTGCTTGCGTCAAGGCCGCCGTCCGCGCGCCGGCGCTGCTGGCAGGCGGCGCTGCGCGGCGGGCAGCGGGGCGCGCCTCGCCAAGCACGCTCTCCGCCGGCACCTCGCAGTCCTCGAACACGAGCTCGCAGGTGTCGCTGCCGCGCATGCCCAGCTTGTCCAGCTTCTGCGCCGCGCGGAAGCCCTGTGCGCGCCGCGGCGCGCGCGTCGGGCGCGCGGCGGCACATGCGGGGCCGCCTGCTCCAGGGCGCGGCGGCTGCTGAGCTAGGCCAGTGCGATGGGGCTGGACGCTGATCAGGCTGCCCTGGACCATCGCGCGCGCTGGCTGCCAGCGTGGCGCTCGCGCGGCCATAGGCACATAGCAGGCATGCGACCTGGAGACTGACACTGTCAGTTGAAGCTTGTGTGGAGGCAGATCACGCGCCCGCCCCAGTGTGCGGCGTGGGAGCGGCGCGGGTAGGCCGCGCCACCTGCATGCCCTTCTCGATCAGGAAGGCGGTGATGCCGTGCGCGCCGCCGTCGGCCTGCGTCTTGGCGTACACGACCAGCGTGTCGGCGACCGTGCCGTTCGTGCACCACATCTTGGTGCCGTTGAGCACAAAGCTGCCGCCGCGCGCGTCCGCGCGGCAGCGCATGCCCACCACGTCCGACCCCGCGCCCGGCTCGCTCATCGCCAGCGCACCCACGTGCTCGCCTGCGCCGCGCGCCAGCGCGCTCTGCAGCGCGCCGCGCGCTCGCCGGCGCCCGGAGCGAGCGCCGCGCCCGCCCCAGACACCCATACGCAGCAGCCGCTGAGCGGGACTGTGCGACGCGCTTGGGCGAGGGCGAAAGGGCGGGCGTCCGGCCCGAGATCGCAGCCTGGCCTACTTTGCTTGCGCGCCATGGCGTGGCTGGTGGGTGGCCGCCGCGCACCCGCCAGAAGCTTCGGCAGGTACTTTGCCTTCTGCGCCTCGCTGCCGTTGCGCACGATCTGGTTCACGCACAGGTTGCTGTGCGCGCCGTAGCTCAGCGCCACGGACCCGGACGCGCGGCTCAGCTCCTGCGCAGCGCGGCACACGCGGCGGCTCTGTGCCCAGCGCCGCGGGCGGCCGCGCCGGAGCCGAGCCAAGTATGGGACAAGATGACGACCTGGCTTGACACGCGGCAGCAGCGCGCACCTCCATGGCGATGCAGTGGTGCAGGTAGCCCAGGTCCAGCCCGCCGTAACGCTCCGGAACGGTGATGCCTGGGGGCGCGCCACACGCTGCGGCTCAGGCAGGCTGCGCTGCAGGCTGCCCGGCGCCTCACGCGAGCGAGCCTGCTTGTGTCCCGCACCGTGCAGGCCAAAGTCGCCCATGGCGGTCCACAGGTTGACGCCCTTGGGGAAGGCATTGGTGCGGTCGATCGCCTCGGCGTGCGGCGCAATCTCGCGCTGCGCAAACTCGTGCACGCTCTCACGAAACTCCTCGGCCGCGTCATCCAGGGACCCGGGCGCGGCCACGGCCTCCGCGTGCTGCCCGCGCCGGCCGACAGCCGACAGCGCGCGCTGCGCGACCGAGGCCCGCGCGCGCACGCACGCGGCCAGCATCGCACGGCCAACCTGCCTGCGGGCGGGCGCCCGCACTCCTGGCGCTGCCCGCAGCCAAGGCGCCACGGGCGCGAGCGCACAAAGCTTTGAAAAATGGGAGCGCCCTGGTTGCTGGTTTGCAGGTATGTGCGCTGTTGTCAACGATCTATTGATGCGCACTCCCACCTTCAAAAACGGGCAGTTTGAGCTGGGACACCAGAAACGAACAGTCAGCCACGCCGGGCTTCAAGCCCTGTTGCGACAGCTCTTCCGAAGAAGGAAGTTCGGTCAAGCACCAGCTTAAGAGCGTCTGCTACACAGATAGCTTGTTGATCCGCGCAGCGGCTCTCAGCTGTGTGTGTGGGCACCTTCACGCGCGTTGACAGTACGGCCCGGGTGTGCGCGCGTCAACAGCAGCCTGTGCTGGGCCACCACTGCCTGGTTCACACGCACACTACTCAAAGGATCTCAGCAGGGGCCACGCGCAGCCCGCCTGTCACGCAACAGTGTGCTGGTGAGACAGGGCCGCACGTGGCTCCGCACACACATTGCCGTGTTCGCTTCAAAATGTCATCACAGTGGACACAGACGCTGGAGCCTTCTGCTGGTCGCGCAGGCCCGCGCGCGCAGCCGCCGCAGCGATGCAGCAGTTTCCGCTGGCGGAGCTGCCGGAGGGCGCGCTGTGCTGCGTGCTGGGCAAGCTGCCGCTCGGCCAGCTGCTGGCCGTCTCCATGGCGCGCCCTGCGCTCGGCAGCTACCCCAGCGCTGGCTGTCCCAGGCCTCCACGAAGTTCGCGGCATCTGTGTCAGCGCGCTCTGCGCCTGGCCAAAGCCTCGACGCCAGCACGTCCACTGTGCCGGTGCTTGATATCAAGCTCCGGCAAACATCAAGACACCCGCAGTCCGCCCAGCTCTCCCCCCTGCCGGCCGTGAGGCGGCTTCCTGCTGCGGCGCAGGCCAGCAGGGCGCTCGCGCTGGCCAGCGAAGCCGTCTTCCAGGAGTTCTGCCGCGCGCAGAAGTGGGCCGTGCCGCGGCGCCCGCGCGGCGCCGCGGCCGAGCCGAAGCACTTTCCGTGGCGCGCGCTGTACAGGCGCGCCCGGTCGCCCTGAGCTCGCTGGCGTCTGAGGGGGCTGTGCCGCTGCGCGGCTGCCTGGATCTGACAGCGTTGGCGCGAGGCGCAGCCGCCACGCCTGCAGCGCGTGCGGGGGCCAGGGCGAGCTGTTTCCGGTCCGGCAGGTGCGCCTACGCCTGTGGCGCCTGTGCTTTGGTGCTTATTCGGACAGCTCTGCTGCGCCGCTGGGTTGCCAGCAGCGCTGAAGAGGTGACAGAGCGGGTGGGTGCGCGGGCAGTGGAGCAGCTTCAAGACTGGCGGCGCGCTCATGTACCTGGTATGCAGGAGGCGCGCCCCTGCCTCACCTCTTGCGGTCACGCAAGCGGACAGTGCGATCGTGGAGGCACGTGCTTTGCCGCAAGAGGTATGTCTGTTGCACACCATGCAGACACTGGCCTTGTAACAGCTTCACAATCCGCTGCAACATTTTTAGCCCTGCCAGCGCCCAACAGGCTCGCCGGAAGGCTGCTCTTCTGGCGCTGTTGACATAGTGCACAGTGACTCTCAGCGGCACGTGTCCAGGCAGGCCGCTTGCGCACAGGTGCGCTGGGCTCGACCGGGTCAAAAGGCGCCTGGTGGACCGCAACTTGTATATCGATCTGCTGAGCTTACGTGGCGCGCGGCTGCTCAGCCGCAAGCAGGCCAAGAAGGACCTGGGTCTTGACTAGGCGCCTAAGGACAGGTTGGCAATGCTCGTGACCATGCATGTCTGTTGCCTGATATGAGCGAGACAATAATTAAGTTGGTGATGTGTTTCTGATACAGCCTTAGGCCTCCTCACTGTCTGTTGCCTGCAGCGAGGTGTTTCTTTTAGTGGATGTTTCAGTGAAGACCTCCGGGTAGCTGGGGCGCAGCTCCTTGTGTTGCTCAACACTTCACCGATAAAGAAACTGTTTCGTTTGCAAATTTCTTGCAAGCCCAAAAAGAAACATGCTATGATGACACTCTGTAGCGTGCAGTAGAGTTGTGCACACCCCCGCAGCAAACCAGGGCTCTAGTTGCTGATTGCGCTCTGACACCTGGCACAGTGCATCTTGATCTCTACCTCAGCTGCACTACACTGGCCGCACACAGCACGCTGCAGCGCACAATCAGCTGAGCGTGTCGAGCCTCCGAGGTTCTTGCAGACTTGAGCACTTGCGCAGAACGCTGGTGGACGTGTTAGTGCTCCTTGTATGCTCGCCAGGGGCGGGCTCGCAGCGAGCTTCTTGGGTCGTGCCTGTGCGCTTAGCTGCTAGGCCGGAGTCTGGCGGGGGGCAGACTCGAGCGTGCCCGCTATGCCAATCTGCGGCCTGCCCTTCCGCACCCGGAGCGGCCGCGCTGTCACCAAACCCACAGCCGCCTGCGTGCCCCACGGAGGCGCGCGCCCTGCCGGAGCTCGCGCCGGGGCGGTGGCCACCGCATGCAGGGCCGCTGGCCGCTCTGGCCGCTGCACTGGCCGCGGCGCGTTTAGCCAGCCGCGCAGCTGGGCCGCGCAGGCGAGGCGCCGCCGCTGCAGCGCGCCCTCTTCCCGGGCTGTCGGCACTTCAGCTTCGAGGAGCTGGAGGAGGCGACGGGCGGCTGGAGCGCGCGGAACATCATCGGCTGCGGGGGCTTTGGCAGCGTGTACGCGGGTCGCCTGGCGGACGGCGCCGCCGTCGCGGTGAAGCGGCTCGACCGTCGCGGGCTTCAGGTGCGCACCGGGCGCTCGTCCCGGCTCGGCGCCACCGGACACACTGAGAGGGAAGCGCGCCGCGCTCTTTGAGCAAAACTGGTTCGCTGAGTCCTGCTGGAGGCCTCAGATGTGTCCCCCTTCCTTGCTGTGGCGAGCTCCTGGGATGCAGCCGCGCGGACGCTGCAGGCGCAAGGACCGTGGTGCGCTGCAGAGCGGCGCTCATGGCCTGGCTCGCCCCCCACACGCGGCTCGTGCGCTGGCAGGGCGACAAGGAGTTCAACACCGAGGCGGCGCTGCTGGCGCGCCTGCGGCACCCGCACGTCGTCGCGCTGCTGGGCGTCTGTGCGACGGGCGACCACCGCATCGCGGTGCGCGCGCGCCCGCTACGCACAGGCCGGCAGCGCCCGCCGCAAGCGGGCGGCCTTGCTTGCGGCCCGCTGTCGGGGGGGTATGAGTGTGAGCGTGTGAACGCATGCACGCACTACACACTAGCATGCACGCTGTGCTGCATGTCAACAGCCACCCCACCCATAAGGCGGGCGGCGCGCAATGCTGCCGAGCCCACGTCAAGTGCATCAGAGTGCACGCGCCCGGCAATGCCGCCCCATCGTTCAGGCCACCAGCTGGGGCTGGGCCGGCGGCCGGCCGCTCGCCGGGCCGCTCGCCGTCGTGTGCCGCAGCTCAGGAGCGCGCCCTGCATGTTGTAACATACACTACCCTAAACCTAACCCTAATCTCGCCAGGCGCCTGTCGTGCGGTGCAAGCTCGAGCTCATAGAGCGCGCGCCCGCCGTGCAGGTCACAGCGCTGGCGCCGGGCGGCAGCCTGCGCGGCGCGCTGGACGCGGGCGCGCTGGGCTGGGCGGACCGCGTGGCGGCCGCGGCGGGCGTCGCCGCGGGCGTCGCCTACCTGCACGAGGTGCGCGCGGGGGGCTGCTGCGCGGCGCGCACAGGCCCTGCGGCACGCGCAGCTGCTGCGAGGCAGCCGGCGGCGGGTCGTGTGCGGGTGTAGGGCGTGCCAGCTGACCGCGGCTGCCCTGACACGCACACGCTGTCATTCAGCTGGGGCTGTCAGGCCTGGGATGGTTGCTCGCCCTCCTGCTCAAGAGTGCCGCAGACCCCTGTCCAGCTGCTGTCCTGAGCCCCTCACAGGCAAGGACCGGCATGCGGGGCTGGGTGCATGCTGCGCGCCTGCAAGCGGGACCCGACAGCTCGCTGGCGGCAGGGCGCGCACGCACCGCTGGTGCACCGGGACCTGACATCCTCCAACATCCTGCTGGGCGCGGACGGGCGCGCGTGCATCGCGGTGCGTCCCCTTCTCATGCTGATGCTCATACTGCTTGACCCATCAACTGGCCGACCTCGCAATCAGCATGTACTTTGAGAAAAATCGGCACTCGCAACAGCCTACCAGCGTTCTTGGTTCTTGTGGGGCTGACAGCAACTATGGGGGCACATATGGGTGTTGGGCGTGCCTGCGCAAGGTGCATGAGCATGCCTCTCCAGCGCGCCTTCCCCTCCTCACACTGGCCAGCAGCAGGCAGGCTTGGGCCTTGCGTTGCGGTATATGAGGCTGAGCGAGTGAACGGCGGTGCGGCGCGGCAGGACTTTGGCCTGGCTCGCATGCTGACGCACAAGTGCGACACACTGCCCAGCCTGGCGCCGGCCGATGGCGCCTCCGTGGTCGGCACGCACGGCTACGTCGCTCCCGAGTACAGCAGCACAGGTGCCAAGACGTGCCCGGAGAGCTGCTGCACCATGGCCCTGAAGTGGAGCTGCGCGCCGGTGCCACGCGCGCGCGCGCGCGCAGGCGAGCTGAGCCAGGCGACGGACGTGTATGCGGTGGGCGTGCTGTTGCTGGAGCTGCTCACGGGCCTGCCGGCGGCGGACGGCGGCCGCGCGCCGGGACGCCACCTGCTCGCCGACGCGCTCGCGCCGCACCTGGGCGACACTGACGCGCTGCAGGCGCGCCTGCGCAGGCGGCCTGGTAGCTCTATCAGCTCGCAGATGTACCAGGAGCCAGCCTGCGCATCGGCCAAACTGCATGCAACAAGCGGCGTAGAGCGGCCCAGCGCCCTGCAGACCACGCCGCACGCACACTGGGCGTCACTTCTTTCATTGCCCTGAAAAGTGCCTGTGCATATTGCATGTGAAACCTGGGCACCCATCTCGTCAACGACCGTGCACGACGCAGTGACACCACCATGCAGGCAACCAGGCTTTGCGCATGCTGCGGCGCTGCAGGCTTATCTGGACCCGCGGCTGCTGCGCGCGGGCGGCGTGGCCACCCCGCAGCTGGCGGCCCTGGCAGAGGCCGCCAGCGCGTGCCTGCAGCCGCGCCCCGCTGACAGGCGCGCAGGCCCCCGTGAGCTCTCTCCGGGCGAGGGCGGCACCTGCCTTCTTCGATTCTTGCATTGCACGCTGAGCTGCACCACCGTGCAGACGCTAGCAATGCACAACGACAATTATACAGCAACGTATCTGACTTACTTTTTTCCCGTTTGCTTTATTCACCAACAAACGTGCAAGGGAGTCAGGGCATGGTTGCTTGGAAGCCCATTGGCGGGCGCACAGGCTCTCTTTTTGTGAGCCTGCAAGCCTGAGAGGCGTGTTCGGCCCACAGAGGCAGAGCCCCGCCCGGCCGTGCAGGCCGTGCATGACGGAGGTGGCGGCGCTGCTGAGCGCTGCGGCGGCCTTTCGGGACGAGGCCGCGCCCGCCCGGCGCCTCGCCACCGGCGCGCCGCCGCGTGCGGCCGGCGGCGCAGCCGCCGCCTGTGCTGCCGGCCACGTGCCGGCGCGGAGTGCGCCCGCCCAGCAGCGCAGCGTGCCAGGCGTGCGCCCGGCTGCGGCGTCGGCGAGCCCAGGGCCCGACCTGACGAGCGGCGGCAGCCGCCTCGCGCCGGCGGGCGGCACAGACGGGGGCGGGCGCGCGACTATTGCCGCAGCCGCTCCCAGCGGCGGCATGCGGTGGCGGCTGCGGCGGGCGCGCCTGTGCGCTGGAGCCTAGGCGAGCAGCTTGCGGAGCTGGACCAGGCACTGCGCGCGAGCAGCCTGTGTGGCACTACGGCAGCAGCGGCGTCGCCGCCGCAACGGCCGCCCGGCGCGCCCCCGCCAACCGTGCTCGGTGCGCGCCGGGCGAATGGCGCGGGGCGTGCGGCCACGGCGGACGCCGCGGTCGGTGCCTGCGAGCCGTGGCCGAGCTCGACACTCCCTGCGCCCCGTGCAGGGCTGGCCCAGCCCGCGCGTCTGCCGACAGCTGCGGCAAGGACCAGGGGTGGGCGCGGGGGAGCAGGGCTGATGGCGCCCGTCGGCAGCCCGGGCGCGCTGCGCCGCAGCCTGCAGGCAGAGGATGCGGCCACGCCGCTCGGCGCCGGGCTGCGCTTTGGCGCGTGGCTGGACGCGTCGCTGCTGCCCGTCCCGGGGCTGGGCGAGCGCCAGGCGGGCGGCGGCGCTGCCAGCAGCGACGGCAGCGCCGTGCGAGCGGCGCGGCAGCTGCAGCCCTGCGGCGCCCCGCCCCATGCGGCAGCAGCCCCCGGCAACCCATTCGCGCGAGCACTGCCTTACGCAGCCGGGGCGCCAGACGCGAGGGTCGCCTTCAGGCCACCCGATGCCAGCGCCCCCGGCCGAGGCAACCCGTTTTCGACGGGGCTCAGTGGCCGGTGTGGCAGCGGGGCCGTGGCAGCGCGGGAGGGCTGAGCGGCGCCTATGGGCCAGTCGGAGTCAGGGCTGAGCATGGAATGCCGGACCCCTTGAGAGCCGGCCGCCTCCAGGCCTGCAGCACGCGCTGATGTACGGTAGCTGGTCGGAAGATGGGTGTAGTAAAGGCCGTGAACGCCATATGTGTGTAGCACACGAGTTGGGTGAGGTGCTTGGAACGATCGCGCACTCTGCCACCTGACAGGTCCAAGGAATGGTGTGGCTCCACAGGCTCGATCCTGCTACGACCCAACAACTGCCAGTCTCACAGCTTCGCTACATTATGCATGGACAGTGCGAACGCTTGGATCCCAGGCAATGGCCAGGCCAGGCAACAGCATGATGACCCGTAAAAACATGCGAGGCGACGAAGGCTGGCACGTGAGCCGCAATCACTTGGCTGCCGCATAGCGCTCCGCCACCTTGTCCCAGTTGATGAGGTTGTCGACAAAAGTGGAAATGTAGTCCGGGCGGCGGTTCTGCGCGCGCGCGCCCTTCCGTCAAAACTGTGATGACAAGACGTCCCTTCTCGAAGAATTGCCAAATTGTAGGGTGTATGGGCACCCGCAAGCCGACATGCAGCGAGCGCATGCGCCTTCCTACCTGCACAAGGCTGTCTCTGGCAAAGCGCCAGCGCTCCCACAAGCCCAAGCGTGTCCGAGGCGCGAACAGCGCGACTGCCAGGCGCTGCGGGACGCTCCAGCCGTGACAGGTCGCGGGGGTTGCGCGGCGCCGCGCGCCTGCACGTCGATGTAGTACGCGTGCTCCCATACGTCCATGGTGAGCAGCGGCGTCTGGCCCGGGTTGGTCAGCGGCGTATCCGCGTTGGGCGTCTTGGTCACCTTGAGCTTGCCGCCCTCGGCCACCAGCCACGCCCAGCCGCTGCCGAACTGCGTCGCGCCGGCCGCCTTGAACTGCTTCTTGAACTCGTCGAGCGAGCCAAAGTCGCGCTCGATCGCCTCCTTCAGCTCCCCGCTCGGCGCGCCTGCGCGCGGCGGCGCTGGGCACGGGCGCACGGTGCGCGCTGGCGAGAAGTCTGGCCGCCAGCTATGGCAAGATGGCCAATGTACAGCAGACGCTTGTCACGGTCGTGGCGACGCCCTCTGACCAGCACGCCGGCAGAGCTGCAGCCCACGAGCGGGACTGCCGCGGGCAGGCCGCGCGCACCGCCGCCGTTGGGCGCCATGGACTCCCAGTAGAACTCGTGGTTGAAGATCTGGCCAGCGTTGTTGAACTCGGGCGTGGGCTTGCCGCTGTTCCAAGACTCCGTGATGATCTGCCCGGCGTGGCGCACTGGTGGCGCTCGCTGGCGTGCTTGCGCGCCAGCCTGGTGCGTCCAGCACCGGGGTGCGCGGGGGAGTCACCTCGTGCAGCGTCTTGTTGGCGAGCGGCTTGTCCTTGATCTGGTTGTTCAGGTTGGTCACGTAGGTGCGGTGGTGCTTGCCCCAGTGCGTGTTCAAGGTGTCCTGGTGCAGCAGCTCTTAAGTTCATAAACAGCGCGTGGTCGTCCCGGGCTAGGCCCAGCCCGGGACGCCAGAGGCTTCCTGGCAACGAGCCAGCTGCAAGCGTTGAGCAAAGCAGCGCAATATACCTTTGAGATGTGCGGCTCCAGCGCGTCCTGCAGCCAGCAGCCAGGCGCAGCTGAGCCAATCAGCTTAATGTGCAAGCACAAGCAAACAGAGCCCTGTGGCCCAGTTACCGCAGGCATTGCACAACAGGTGCACACAGCGTGACCTTGACGCCTGCCCGTCAAGCCAGACGACCAACGTGTCAAGCAGCCATGTATGCATATCGGCAGGGACTCACCTCTGCATAGGGCAGCGGCTGGAGCGTCAGCTCGGCCCGAGCGACCACCACACGAGCCTGGCGGCCCCACAGCCCTGCTCAGAGCCTGCAGGCAGGGCCAACAGCCTTGGATGGCTCGGGATGAGGCGAGAACTCACCCGGCTGCACCGGCAGGGGCCGGCGCCCCGGACCAGCAGCCTCTGACCAGATAGCGCGGAGTTCATCGCGTGACAACCTGCACTTTGGGCTGAGCTTCGAGTCACCAACACTTGGAACGGCATCAACGGGTTAGCCAATCCACCCCCGAGCCCTAGCGCTCCTGTGGCGCTCCTGCCAGGGACATAGTACGAACCGCTGTATGGCCATTGGTGCCAGTGAGCAACCGCTGGCAGCTCCACCCATACCTGCGTAGCGAGACCTGATCAGCGCCCCTCAGCACTGCGGCCCAAAGCAGACACTGCGGGGGCGGCGCGTGCCCAAGGCATGCCGCCTGGCGGCCCCCCGAGCGCAGTCTTGCGCACACACGCGGCGCGTGCCGGCCGCGCCGGGCGGGGCGCGGCACCACCGCGAGCCGGGCGCGCGGCGGCAGACCGGGAATGGAAGAGCTGGCCGCCGCTGGGATAGCCTCCTTGCTGCACAGCAGCAGCAGCGCCGCGACGCTGCAGGCCCCCGACCTCGCGCGGGCGCTCTTCCCGCGAGCGGTTTGGCTCAGGTGGGAGCATGACTCAGTGCCGCGTCATTGGCCAGCGCCCGACCCGCTCCTCGCGGGGGCTGCTGCGGGGCGGCTGCCTTACCGCTGACACGCTGGAGGTCAACCTGCAAGACTTGCTAACTGGACGAGAGCGCGGGATGCCTGTGCACCTGACATCTACTTGGGCCGGAGAGGGCGCACGCTCGGCACGAACCACCTCCAGCGTGCCCTCACTCCGTCGCTGCGCGCAGGGTGGCCGTCATGCTGGAGGCGTCGCGCGGCCCGGCTTTCGGCAGCCTGCTGCTGGACGACGTCGTGGTCGCCGCGTCGCGCAACCTGCTAGACGGCAGCGCGCTGCCGGCGGTGCTGTCGCTGCTGGCGCTGCCGCGGCTGCCCACCACCGCCTGGCTGGCCGGCGAGGCGTGCGGCCGCGCGTTCGGGCACCCGCGCCAGGTCGTGGCGGCGCCCGTGCTGGGCGCGGACGGCGAGGCGCTGGGCGCGGTGCTGGTCGGCGTGCCGCCGCAGCCGCTGAAGCAGGACCTGCGGTGCGCGCCCGCGCACATAGGGTAGGGTTAGGGTAGGGCCCCGCATTGCCGCTGCAGGGCGCCGCCGCGCCGCCGGCGTGGGGCGGCTGCGTGTCCTGTCTGCCCGGCGCGCCAGGCCCCGCACCGCATGACGTGCCGCTGCCGGAGCTCGTGCGGCGTCCTGGCGCGCGCCGCGGCCGACTGCCGAGCGCTGAGCGCACCGCGTTGGCGGCGAGGCGCGGTCGGTGGCCGTGCGCGAGGCTTGCTTCGAAACGCCGGGGCTGCAGCTGGGTGCCCTGGCGGGCGCCACGCACCAGGTCTCTGGCTGCCGGCCGCCCGGCTCACACACGGGCCCCGGCGCGCAGGCTGCTCACGTTCCGGGCGCGCCACCGCATGTAGGGGCAGCGCAGCAGCGCACTGCCAGCGGCACCAGGCAGGGCGCCTGCACCGCGACAGGTCCCCGGCCGCAGGGAAGCCAGGCCGGCAGTCGCGCATGAGGTGGTGCAGGGCCGGGCGCGCACCAGGCTGTTGGTGGCGGCGCCGATGGCGCCAAGGGCGCCTGCCACCTTGTTGCCCGCCGCGGCAGTGAGCCCCTTGAGCTCGTTACCGATGCCGCGCGCGTCGCCGCCGTGGCAGTCGATGGGCAGCTTGTCGCCGACCTGACGGGCGTTGCAACAGCGGCACTGAACAACTGTACAGTGCGCAAATAAGTCACGTGCATATAACTGCCTTGAATGTGCGCTGAGCACTGTGTGGCATCGGCAAGGACGACTGGTCACCCCCTGTATGACTCCACTTCGCGGGACACATACCTGGTGCCAACAGAGGGCATGGTGGTCAAGCAGGCTTGGGTAGGAGGACTGCCGGGGGCGTCCGGTCACTGCAGCACTGCGTCCCATGTCTGCTCACAGTCTGCGAGGGGGGAAGCGGGACTCTGCATACGGGTCAAGGCAGGGCAACCCTATGCCCGCCAGCGTGAGGAGCACGCCTGGGCGGCCGCAGTCCTCAGCTCCGCCGCAACGGAGGTGGTGGCCTTGTCCACATGGCCCGCCCTTGCGCCCACGGCCGCGCCCAGCGCCTGGACCGCGAACGTCGGGTCAGGAGCGGGCAGCGTCAAGGTCAGGCCAGCGGCGCGGCGGACTGCTCGCAAGCGGGGGCAGAGCTGGGCGCAGCACTGGCACCGTGGAACGGTGCTGCTAACGGCCTGCTCTGACGTGCGAGACAAGGCCAGCACAGTGGCGGATGGCGTGTCTGTGAGTACCGCATGGCATGACCTGCAACGCGGCCTCCTGGCTGCTAGGGAGAGAACAAGCAGCGGCGGCGCAGCCGCAGGCCGCGGACCCAGGCTGCGCAGGGGCCGCGCGGCGCACGCGCGGGCCGGGCATCCTCTGAGTACGGGGCGCATTTCGGCGGCGCACCTGCACGGAGGAGCCCATCTCGCCGGCGCGCCCGGCCACGCCCGCCGCGGCGCCGCGCAGCCCGCCCGCGACCTGGCCCGTGGCCGCGTCCACGCGCGCGAGCGCCGCCTTGGCTGCGCCGCCCACGCCCGCGGCCGCGTTGGGCGCGTCGGCGAGCACGCCGGCCGCCGCGCCGACCGTGCGCGCCAGGCCCTGCAGCACGCCGCCTGCTGCGCGCTGGTGCTCGGGCGCGCGCCCGGTACCGCCCTCGCCCGGACGCCGCCGCCGGGGCGGGTCCAGCTTGGCGTCGGCGTCGGGCGCCGGATCAACGGGATCGCCCACATCAGCTGCGGGCGCGGGCTCGCTTGTGCCGGACCCGTCGCCCTTGCGCGGCTCGTCCGCCTTCGCCTCGCCCTTCACCTTGAAGCCTGCGGCAGCCACAGGGCGCGCTTGACTCCATACCCCTAAATGTTTCCAAAAACGCTCGATGAAAGCGTCGCGGTCCTCACCTGGGCAGCACCAGCTCGCTGGCACTCCTGCTCGCATAGGCAGGGACGGCGCAGCGCGTCTCGCCTAAGCCTGGAAAAGGCCAGGGACCTTGCAAAGAGCACAGTGCAGACTCGAGCGTTGCTTTGGCTGGCGTTGGGCAGCGGGCCCCTGCCTGGCTCGTCCAAGACGTCCTCGGCAACGGACACCGCGTGCGCCATCACGTCCTCGTGTCCTGACTCAATCGGTCTCTCGGGGAGCTTGCCGCTGGCCAGCGGGTGCGCCGCCAGGCCGGCGCCCCGCTTCTTTGCTTCCGCTGGTCCCTTTGCCTCTGCACCAAGGCACGTACTTCAAAACGCCTGGGCTCGCCAGCCACACAACAAAACAGACTCTCTCCAGCACGTTGCTGCAGGCGCTGTGAAGTCCCAAAGAGGCAGCGAGCAAGCGCGCCTGCCGAAACAGCGCCGTGCTCCGTGTACTCCAGCTCGTCTGTTGCAAACGCCTCCTCCTCTTTCGCGGCTGCCTTTGTGTCCTGAAACCAAAGCACGTGCACTAAGCTCTCACCTGTTGCAATATAGCTTGAGCTGTGCAGGGAGGCAGTCGTTCGGTCTGATAAACAGCTTTATTAGGTGAGCAGCTTGATTGGAACACTACAGTAAGGTGGAGACGGGAGCGAAGCCTACATCAACGGAGACAGTTCCCTTGCACAGGCATGAAAGCGCACCTGCGCCATGGCTGATGATGCGCTGTAAGCGAACCACAATCGCGCACTTGAACGGGCGCACTTAACAGTAATACAGCCACAAAATAGCGCGGAGAAGTTGCAAGTGTGTGCCATTCGTACTGCGACAAGAGCCTGATGACCGGAGCCCTGAGCAACCCTGGTTGGCCTTCGTAGGCTGCAAGCACTGTGAGAGTCCTGCTTTACACTTTCAAATTGCCGTGTACACTCGGTTACTCAATGCACGACAGTCCGAGCTAAAGGTCCCAACTGACGCCTGCAGCGCGCCTATGGCACTGCCTGCCCTGCGCACCTTCACAGACGTCGTGGACGCTTTTGCAGACTCCATCGCCAGCCAGAATGGTGCGCTGATAAAAATTTAGGCCCAGTACATTCGTCCCATTCCAGAGAGCCAGGTGCTGAGATGCTATGCGAGCGTGCAGGGGAGGCGCTGCGGCAGCTCCTCGCTGTGGGCTTGCCTGACGCGCAGGCGGCTGTGTTTGAGGTACGCTCCCAAGGGCTAGTTGCCTGCATGGGCACAAGTGCCTGCATTGTGCGGTGCGGACCTCAGTGCCTGCATTGTGCGGTGCGGACCTCAAAGCTCAGGCCTGACGCTGTGGGCGCAGAAAGTGCGCAACCGGCCGGCCTGGGACCCCGCACCAGAGTGCCGCAGCCGGCTGCGGCAGCGGCTGCGCGGCGAGAGCGCGTGGGAGGAGGTCGTGGGCGCGCACTGCGCGATGCGCGCCGCGCTGGTGCAGGGCAACGGCGCCGCGGCGTATGCAGCGCTGGAGGCCGCGGTCATGCCCTTCAACAAGGTAATGCGTCACACTCTGGGCACGGGCGCCCTCTGCCTTGCCTCTGCACTGCAGCCCCCGGACCTCGGCGCTCATTCCCTGAGCAGCAGAATCATGCACGCCTCTTCAGCTTCCGGCGTGCATGGTGCGGGCGGAGTGCGATGTGGGGCCGCGAGCGTGCGCAGCTCTTCCGCGAGGAGACGGGCGCGTGGCTGGTCAAGCCGATGTCCGGCATGGCGCGCGCGCTCTGCGACGTGGCGGCCGCCGCGGACGCCTCGGCCCGGGCGCGCCCGGGCAAGCAGATGTGCCTGGAGAGCGCCGCCGCGCACCTGAGGACGTTCTTCAGCTCCGCGATGCAGGGGGCGGGTGCGCGCCCGGCCCGCCTGGGGCACCAGCGGGCACCTGCTCTGCGGACGTGAGGCGCCTCATCAGTATGTCGAACACAGTCATGTATTGATGCAGGCCTGCAAACTGCCTCAATGCTGGCACCGCGCTGCAACGCCCCAGCGTGTCATGTCGCGCTGTCGCGGCTCGGGTGCTTGCTGCTGCGCGAGCCCAGGCGCGCCGGCAGTGCTGCCAGTGGCAGTGCCGGCCCGGGCGGGCCGCGCCCGAGGCGGCGCTGCCGGCCGCCCCGCAGGCAACATGAACCGCCGGCTGGCCGCGTTGGACAACGTGATCTTGCAGATCAAGATCCACTTCCGGCTCAACACGCTGAACAACTGCAAGAGCCTGATCAACAGCACGCGCTCGCCCAGCTTCCTCGCCTTCGACCGCTTCCCGGCCGCGCAGCGCGTCACGTTCCGCTACTACGTCGGCCGCCTGGCCATCTTCGACGAGAACTATGTGCGCCGCCGCGCCCGCATCAGTCCGCTCCGAGGCGCTGATTACATCGAGTGAGTACTCTTACGTGCAGCTGCGCTGAGCTAGGCTGCACGGTGCATGGAGTTGCTGGCAGCATGGAGCGTGGATATGTCCCAAAGGCTACTGCTCAGGTCTGACAGTGCTAAAGCGGGTCCAGTCTGCGGCGCTCCCAGGCGCATGACTTTGTAGGAGGGGCCACACCGTCGTGCCTGGCAGGCTCAGCCCACCCACGCTTGCTCGTAAGGCGCATATGCATTCTCCTACCCTCCAAAGGGCCTGTGTGCCGCGGGGTTGCTGCAGAGCGAGGCAGCGGAGCACCTGACGTATGCGTTTGAGCACTGCCACAAGCGCGCGGCCGCCAACCGCGCCGCCATTGCGGGCGTCCTGGTCCCGCTGCGCATGCTGCTGGGCGCGCTGCCGGCGCCCGGCCTGCTGGAGGCGCACGGGCTGACGCTGTACGCGCCCTTTGTGGAGGTGGGACGGGGTCCCACCAGGATAGGGTAGGGGAATGCTATGGCGAAAGGGTCCCACTGGGTCCCTTCCGCACGAGGCAGTGCACGCGCATGTCAAGTTGGAAGCGGGCCCTGGGTGCATTGCGTGTGCGCTGTGCATGCTTGCGTGCAGCTGAGAGCGCCGCGAGCGCCTGGGTGCCGCACAGCTGGCTTTTGCAGCTTGGGCATGTAGCTGCTGAGCGAGGCTGTCCCGAGCCTATAAGGGCCATGGAGGCTGCCTGCATGATATGCAGATCCTCTTCGCATGCATGGGCACTGCTCTGGGTCCCATGCTACAGTGCTTTAGTGCACTTGCCTGGCTGCTGTAGCTGGATGCCCGGGCGCTCTGCTCACCTTGCATGTGACATGCACATGAAATACCTCATGAGGCGTTGAGTGGCCGAGCTTGCGTGGACTTGTGCATGCATGGACGATCAAGACAGCTCCCGTGTCTACGATGCGCCTGAACCTGGCAGCCCGTGAAGCGAGGCACTAAAGCACCGGCCGGCCCATGCAGACCCTCTGGCGAGGTGGACGTGCCGCGCAGATGGACTGGACGCGCTGCGCAAATAGACTGGACGCACTGCGCAGATAGGCAACTGACGGCGCCGCCGCCGCGCAGGCGATGCGGACGGGCAGCGTGCGGCAGCTGAACGAGGGCCTGCAGGCGCACCAGGGCGCGTTTATCCGCGCGGGCACATACCTGCTCATGGAGAAGCTGCGGCAGGCGGTCTGCCGGCGCCTGCTCAAGCGCGTGTGGCTGCTGCACCGCGAGGCCGACCCCGACAAGGCGCACCAGCTGCCGCTCGGTGCGCGCCGCCCGCCTGCGCGCTCCGCGCGCGGCCTCCTGCGGTGCGGCTCCCGAGAGTCCATCGAGCGTGTCCCGCAAAGGGGCCTGTATGATGCAGCCAGCCTTCAAGCCCATGGAGCGTGACTTGCAAACGCGTGCTTTGGTTGATACATGGTGTGCAAACGACATGGCTGCTCAAGCGCCGGCGGCTGATGCGCGGGCCGTGGCGCGCAGGCAAGTTCCAGGCGGCCATGGCCGGGCAGGGCGTGGAGATGGACATGGACGAGGTGGAGTGCCTGGTGGCCAACCTGGTCTTCCGCGGCCACGTCAGGGGCTACCTGTCGCACCGGCACCACGTGGCCGTGCTGTCCAAGCAGGACGCCTTCCCGGCCATGTCTGCTTCCATGCTGTCCGACCCCGCTATCTGAGCAGGCGCCGCGGTGCGCAGCGCTGTGGCTGGTTGCCACTTTTTGCAGCAAAACTCCCCCTTTGAAGTGTGTGAACAAGTGTACAGAGTTCAGCTTCTGTCTGTAGTTGCGCTTCTGTGTGTCGAACAGTCTGTTACAAGCATGCAGTTGCACCGCCACTGCATGCAAGCTAGCCTGGAGGCTCCGCAGATTCACGCTTGCGCTTGCTCGCGTTGCGGCACCGCTCGCTGCAGTACCTGCAACACACCGTGCGTGTGAGACGCTGGGTCAGGCCAAGACAGTGTAGCGGTGAAGGCGTGTGCCCTTCGCGCATGCCTTATTTCGTCCCAGCAGCGCTCCCACTTTTTCCTCCACGTGATTGGCAGGCCGCACTCCGCACAAGTCTTACTTGGCAGGTCGCCCTTCTTCACTGCTTTGCCACCTTTCCTTGATGCTGCCTGGCTCAGCTTGGCCACACCACCCACGTCTGCTCTGACGGTCATGCACAAGCGCAGCATCCCTGAAGCCTTGCAGCCTGCCTGGCTATTCCTTACCTTCGAACCACGCTGCCTCTCCAGCCTCTCCAAACAAGTCAGTCACCTGTTTAGGCGCAGTACCTTTGGACAAAGCAGGAAAGAAAATTCTCTAAGAGGCCAGTCCTAGCAAGGAACACATCTCCTAGGTGGCCCGAGACACTGGGCGCGAGCGGCTTGCAGGGAGCTTGCTCCAGCACAGAGCTGGGCAGCCATGGGCGCCCCCAAAGTCGACCAGGCCTATGTCAAGGCTGTTGCAGCCGCTCGCAAGGACATACAGACGATGCTCGGCAAGGAGAAGTCAACCCCACTCTTCATCAGGCTTGCCTTCAGCGACGCGCTGACCTTTGACAAGGCGACCAATACCGGTGGCGCCAATGGCAGCATCAGGCAAGCTTTGTTTACAGTGACGATGCCCTCCTGCCTCCCCTGCTCCTCCAGCGGCAATGTGGCCAAGGATCCGTGCTTGAAAGCAGAGCCTGGTGTATGAGTTTGCTCCCACGCGAGGCTGCAGCACAGTCTCCTACGTCGCTTGGTCACCGTGGGATCCGCACAGGACGCGCAAGGAGCTGGAGCACCCTGGCAACGAGGGCCTGGCCGCTGCTGTCTCGCTGCTGAGCGCGGTGAAGAGCAAGCACACAGCGCTGAGCTTTGCAGGTGCGAGCCTCTTGGCCGTAACTGCATTTTCCCTCCTGACTCGCATATGTGCCTTTGCCTGGACTCTGTGTATGGCAAACAGGCGGAGGTTGCCTCCTACAGACTGGCAGGTGTTCATACAGACGCGTGCTTGTACAGTGCACAGCGCCTGCCGTAAGTCCTGACAAGCTCGTTTGGGCGGCTCACAACCTTGCCGGGGCGCCCCGCAGACCTGGTGCAGCTCGCGGCCGTGGTGGCCGTCGAGGAGGCCGGCGGCCCAAGCGTGCCCCTCGCGCTGGGTCGCGCAGACACCTGGAGCTATCCCCCGCCAGGCCGACTGCCAGACCCCGATGCCAGTGCGCGCCACCTTGACAGGGGCTGTGCGTGCCGGCAAGTGCGGGCGCTTGGCTCGCCAAGCTTCTGTGCTTGACAGCTGTAGTGACAAACATCAGTGCATATTACCTTCGGTGGGACAGCCTGATTGAAATGCACCAAGCCTGGACACCCCCCATGCATGACATGGATGGACAGGCGTGCACGTTGTTACAGCCTCACTAACACGCTCGATGTCAGCGCTCTGCTCTCCCTAGGACATGGCGCCTGTGGATGTGTATAGTAATTTCACACGTCTGCATACTGACAGAGAACGGCATGTTAAGGCCGGCTTGAGCTTGGTGTTGCTGCTTGGTTGCGTGAAACTTGCTGTATAAGCCTTCCCAGCCTTTCGAGTTCACATGCGGGCATGCATGCGGTGACTGCGTGTCGCGCGCGCGCGCGCAGGCGAGGACCCGGTCGCGCACCTGCGCGCGCTGGCAGCCCGGCTGGGCCTGGACATGCGGCGCCTGATTGCGCTCGCGGGCGCGCACCCACTGGCCCGCTGGTGGCCTGATGCGCAGCCGCCATACTACCCGCGCCACTGCCACGATTCGTCGCCGCGCTTCAGCAACGAGTATTTCAAGTCCGCCGCAGCCCGCTATCATTGTGATTTTGCACACGCTAGAAACTTTAGTGGCATGTGTGAGCTGGGAGTGATGCCTGTGAGTGAGACAAACACAGAATTCCGCATTGGCTTGGTGAAGCCTGCATATGGAGGTTGTCGCTGAGGTTGTGGCCAGGATGCTAGCCAACCACAGAGGCTGCGAGCAGTGTAGGTCAAGCGCCGCTGCCGCAGCGCTGAGCGCGTGCGGCGCGGCAAAGTGTGTCGGCCTGCCGCGCCAGGCCGTGCCTGCCGCGCAAGCTGCCGCACAGTCCGCTGAGAGCGGCGCCGCTCGCGCAGGGACGTGCTCAGCGGCAAGAAGGACGCCTGGCTCCTGCGCGATGGAGAGGCAGAGCGGCTGGTCAACGAGTTCGCGGCCGACGAGGCGGCCTTCATCCGGGTGCGCGCAGACTGAGCGGCCTGGAGCATGTGATGGCGCGCCTGCGCTGCACGCGTGCTGCAAGCGGGCGGACATGCGTGCTTCCTGCCCACCGCAGCAGGTTTGTGTGCGCTGTGCCCGCTCAGGTCAGGTGAGGTGGCAGTGGGCAGCTCATAATGTTAGGTAGCAGTGGGCAGCTCACAGTGATGGAACAAGGCTTGTAGCTGACACGCGACGGACAGAGCAGCAGGCTCGGCGCAGTGCAAGTCGGGCTGCAGCGTGCTTGAGAGCAGCGGCGTCTCACAGGAGTACGCGGCGGCGCACGAGGCTGTGTCCTGCCTCGGGATGCGTCCGGCCCCATCGTGCGGCCCCGCGGCGCTGGGCAGCGCCGGCAACGGCGCGAGCGTCCTGGACATGGACAAGGCGACGCTTGTGCAGGCGCGCCGCGTTTGGCCCTGTGGACACCGCAAGGCGCCTTCGTGCTGAGCTGGCGCACATGCTCGTCCAGCCACTGTGGTGGCGCGTATGCCATGCTGCGCACCCTGTATTGCCTCTCGCTCGTGTTTGGAGGCGCCTGTGCACAGTCTTCCAGAGAGAGCTGGAGAGCAGGGCCTCAATAGTTTTCCGCTGACAACGTATGCAGGCGGGGCAGCGAAGACCGCCATGCTGTGCAGGTGGCAGTGGGAGCAACGGCGGCAGTCATGGCCGCTGCGGTCATCGCCGGGTTGTATTTCCGCCGCCGCCGCCGGCTGGGCCTGTGATCCCTTCAGCGCGCCTGGCTGGTCAATGTCGTCCTGTTGCCTGGGAATTCACTGCTGAGACCCTGGCATGTTTTGTACATGGTGACACGCTTGCCGTGCATACGGCTATGCAGACGCCCGCTGCATACTGTTTGTTCCTAGACGACCACGCTTTTGCAGTGTACATGTCAGGGATTGTAGTGTAGGATACCGCTGGGTGGCAGTGAGCTGCTGGAAAAGTGCGCCTGCGCGCGTGTGGCTGACCACACATGCTGTGTAGGCAAGCAGACAGCATTGCAGTGCTCTCAAGGTTATTCATCTACTTTTATTACAGATAGGCCAGAGGCCTTCCAAGGCCTGTAAGCCTGGCTGGTGTAGCATGTGCAGGCAGGCCATAATGAATACGCCCTGCTCACCAAACCCCACAGGAATGCGTCACCTGCCTGCACCGTATACAGCGCCCGGTATGCGCAGGCCGCCCTTGACGGCAGCCTCGTCCTCGACCGGCAATCCCGTCCCCGTGACCTCGTTGCCGATGGTGACCCAGAAGTTGTGCAGGTTGTTCTTCCGCCCAAAGATCTCCAGGTATTTGCCTGCGCACCCAAAGAAGCCAAGGGTCCTCGCGCCGCCTACTTGAGCTCCTGTGCTGCACAGCGGCAGCAGGGTACAGCTTCAAAGCACAAGTGCTGAGTCCGGGCGACTTAAGGGTCGTTCACTCTTGTCATACATCACGCTATATAATGCGGGGCAGGCATCACCATGCCGGCGAGCATCATGTCTGAGCTCCTGCCGACCCAGCTGGAGGACACTGCCGCATGCCGATGGCCGCAGCTCAGCAGGGAGCCCCGCGGGCCGGCGCGGCCGCCGCGCCGGAGCCGCGCGCACCGCCGGGCACCAGCTCCTCAATGAGCTGGTAGATCTCCTCCGGCTTTTGGCTCTGCCCGCGCCGCTCCGCGTAGATCACGTCGCTGCCGACGCTCCGCTGCAGGCCCGGCGGGTCGCGGCCCTTCTTGCCCACCAGGCACACCTCCTGCGGCGCACTGGCCATCTCGGCACAGGTGCGGAAGGAAGCTTGCACCGAGCTTCTTGCACAGCCGCAGGGATGGCCTGGAAGCGCCGCGCTCGTCGCTGCTGGAGCAGCAGGCACATCGGCAAGTCGCCACGTTTTCTTCCAGTGAACAGAGGCGCTGCGCATCACCTACTCGTCGCAGCGCCTGGCGGCGGCCCTGTGCACAGCTGTCACGACTGACACGCCGCGCGCGCTACGGCGCACAACCGCAGCCGCAGCGGGGCGGCCGCGGGGCGCGGGCCTTGGCGTGCTGCAGGTAGTACCCGTGGCTCTTGGCCATGCGCCGGTTGACCGTCATCTTCACCCACACGATCTCGTCCACCATCCTGCGCGCCGGCAGCCGGCCACCCCGCCAGGATCACCAAGCCGGCCTATCGCGCTGGCGGGAAATGGCGGCACGCTTCCAGGCAGCTGTGCATGCGGCGCGGCAGCAGGAGCAGCGAGAAGAGAGCGCAGGCCCAGCCGACGGACGTACAGGCCCCACGGAGGTGCAGCCGAACAGGAGGAATGCGCCCATGGGCCCCACTCACCCTTCATATCCATGTACGGGCTCCGGGTTATGAGACCTACATGTCACTTTATGTGTTTGCAAGGCACAGGATCAGCATCAGAACAGGCTGCGCCCGGCCGCCGCACGTGTAGCCCCAGCGGTCGAAGAGGTCGAGCGTAAACTTGTACTTGGCGTTGATGACCCACACGAACAGCAGGCCATCCGTCTGCAGCTGCGGCACCGGCAGGCTGATGATGTCCGCGTCGGTCAGCTGGCTGTAGCCCAGCGCCACGCCTGCGCGCGCGCGCGCGCGCGCCCATCGGCGCATGCAGGCGGCCTGCACCAGGGCGCTCGGGCGCGCTTGCAGCAGGCGGACAGCGGCCCCAGGCCTCATGCCTCACAGCTCGCGTCCCTGTCTGCGCGCATAGATGGCCTGCATGCCGAGTGAAAGTGCATCAGTGCAATCTCAGCGTATGCCACGGCAATTTGGGGGGGGGGGGGGGGGGGGGCGTCGGGGGCGGGCGGGGGGGGGGGAGGGGGGGGCGGCAT
>JAABUV010001150.1_pt1 | contig 38830 bp, 48 predicted proteins | sample 5559971 | NCBI WGS metagenome assembly JAABUV01 (sample SAMN10711881, study PRJNA513362) | rock metagenome | isolation source: Antarctica rocks | place: Antarctica: Victoria Land, Knobhead nord | collected 2015-12-19
AGGCCGGCGGCGCGCAGCCGGCCGACAGCGGCGGCAGCCCCGGCGGGCGCAGCAGCGCCTCCGACGCGGACGAGGCGAACTGGGTGTCGGCGGTGGTCGCGCGCGCGCGCGCCGCGGAGGCCGCCGCCGACGGCTTGGGCGAGGTGGGCGCGGTCGCGGCGAGCCTGCTGCGGCTTGCGCGCGCCGGCAAGCCGCGCGCCTCCGAGCTGCTCCGCGTGGAGTGCTAGCTGGCCCGCGCCCCGGCGATCCGCCCCGCAGCCTGGTCTTCAAAGGAGGCGGGCGGGGGCAAGGGGACACGGCGCCTGCGGAGGCTCAAAAGGCGGCTGGTGGAGCCTGCTGCGGCTTCAGTGCCGCCTCCGAGCCGGCCCGGCCAAGCGCTGCACCGCGTCCAGAGGATCTGGCCGGCCGGCTGCGCGGCTGGTATGCCAGCTTGTCTGCGGGGCGGAAGTTCTGTCGTGCCAGCCAATGCCCTGGGGCTTCAGTGAGAGCGATTGCTACAGGGTGTGCGACTGAGTGTGCGCTGTGAGAGTAAGCGGCGAGTGCCAAGCGCATCCTGCCAGACCTGCGACAGTGGCAGGCCGAGCCATGCGCTCTGCCAGAGCAAGGACCTGCAGAGACCGTGCCTTGGCGCGATGCCGTGATTGCAAATCAGCTGGTGCCTGCTGACAACGCCTGCAAAGTACTTGCTTACCTTGCTGTGATGGGCAAGCAGAGGTGGAACAGGCAATGCTGCTGGAGCAAAAGTGCTTGACTTTGCACACGCACAAGTGCAGCGCTTCGAGCAGCCACAAACCTTCAAGCTGCACAGACACCTTCAAGCAACAGCACACCAGCAATGTCCTACTCACCTTCTACTCACACACACTATGGCGGTGTCACCTGCATTTCCAGCACATGCGCACGAGCTTTGATACCATAACAGAGCCTTCCTGGCGAGCTCTCATGCCTGCAAGCCCATGCTCTGCTGCCCATGTCTCACAGTGCTCACCTGGCAGGCTGCCTGCTCTCACGTATTCACCTCTAAGCAACGCCCCGCACATCCAAGGCGTAAAGACTCGCAACCACTGGCGCACGCCCCGCTGCTGCTCTGACACCTCCCACTCACAGTCTGTACCTGCCCGCCTAAGCTGCATGACTTCAGCTTCAACGGGACAGGGCAGCTTCCATCATGACATGGCAGCTTGCAGGGAGGCGTGCGAGCAGACGGCTGCGCCCCGCCACCCTGCGTGCCCGTTCCTCGCTCTCGCCTAGCGCACACAACACCCTGCAGGCGCACGGCCTCGCGTCCGGCGCCTCGCCTCCCGGCGCCTCCTTGCGCCTGTGTCCGCGTTCTCCATGCAAGCATGGCATCCTATGCGATGCCCTCCTCCCGCTCCCCCTCTACGACCCCCTCCATGGCCCCCTCCTTGGGCCCCGCCGCGCCCCCCTCCGCGCCCCCCTCCTTGGGCCCTTCCGCGCCCCCCTCAGCGCCCCCATGAGTGCCCCCCTCCTTACCCCCCTCCGCGCCCCCCTCCGCGCCCCCCGCCTTCCCCGCCTCCAGCGCGCGCGCGAAGGCCTCCAGGCGCGCCGCCTGCTCCTCCGGCGTCTCCTTGGGCTTGGCCGCGTGCCAGGTGGCGACGCCGTCCCAGAGCTCCGCAACCAGGCGCCGCCCGCCGAAGAAGCGGCCGGCCATGAGCGCGAGGCACTGCGCCGCGGCGTCCGCCGAGCGGAACTTCACCGTCACGACGCCCTCCGGGCTGTGGCTGTAGATCTTCACCTGCCGCGCGCGGCCGGCGCGGTCAGCGCGCGCGACCGGCCGCCAGCCTGCTGACCAGGGCTGCCGGGTCGGGATGGCTCCTGGCGCTCGGCGCAGCGGTCGCATGATGGCTGCATTGTGAAGACCTCCCTTGTGTTTGAGCACAAACCCTACGTGCGCCTCAACATTTTAGCTTTGCGTCTAGACACGGCCACCGCGGCTCGAGCGACCATGCGTCACAGCCCGTATCAGCCACGCGGCGACAGTGACCACAGCAAGCGGGGCGCCGGCAGCGCGTGCGCCGCGCCTTGTCCACCGCGCCCAGCTTGGTGCACTCCTTTAGCATGTCGGCCTGCAGCTCCGCGTGCAGCGCCGGCTCCGCCTCAAACTCGGACGGGTGGAACACGTTGCGCAGCACCACCGTGACCTGCGCGCGGCCCCCCTCTGTGGCGCGCTGCCTCCCGCGCGGCCTACAAATGACATGCGGCGGCGCAGCCGCGCAGCAGCCATGCACCCGGCTCTAAATTGTTTGTGCACACGTTTAGGCTCAAGACGTGGACTTCTGTCAAAAATGCGCCGGTGTCTGTTGTTGCACGGCTGCTCCAGCTTGCAGAGCTAGTAGAAAGAGCAACCTCACGCGCATCCAGGCCGCCTCCCCAGCCTTCACATACACGAATACAAGGCAAATGATGATGAGATGTGGCATAGGCCCAGCAGTAATTGCTCAAGGACAGCGGCGCGCGCTCTGGCCGACGCGCCGACCACTGCCGCCAGAGCCCGTGCAGCCCTCTGGGGGCGGGGGGCAGCGGCTGTCGGGTGCATGGGCGCGCCTGCGTGGCCTTGGCCTGGTCGTCGAAGCCGCCCCAGCCGAGCGCCTTCTCCACCTTGGCCGCCTTCTTGAGCTTTTTCGCCTTCTTCTTGGGCACGTAGTCCGCGCCGCGCATCTCGAACTTGGCCTCCTGCGGGTTTGGGTAGGGTAGGGTAGGGATAGATGCGCACACCCTTGCGCACAGTCACGTGCGCGTCAGGCGCGGCACGCACGCCTGATCGGGCGCGCGCCACGCTGGCGCACGCACGCCTGTTCGGCCGCGTTCCTTGGCTCCCCGTTGTGCGGGGGGTGATGTAGGGCTCGGGTCGGAGCGGCGCCGGAGGCGCACCAACGCGGCGGCCAGGCCGGGCGGGTGCGAGCGCCAGCCCCATGTAGATGCCATGCCGTGCACTCAGGGTGCTCTCCATCAACGGTCTTGCACCACGCATTGTTCCTGTAATATTCTAATTGAGGAGCGGCTCGGGCGCGGCACCTGCACGGTGATCGTCTTGGACGGGTCGTCCCGGAAGCAGGACCCGTCCAGGATCTTGCACGCCAGCTCCACCTGCGGCAGCATGTCAGTGTGACCTTCACCTGATGCTGTATAAGCCTATATTGGGCCTGCAGCAGCATGGCACGCTCTGCACATCTTGCCTGTCAGTCCTGTGGCACTCAAATATCCAGCGGCAGCCTCAGGAGCCTTCAAAGCGGACCTCACAGCCACTCAGCGCAGCAGCAGCATTGCTTCGCCATAACTGATCACTGCTCGTCGCCTTTTGCTCGTTGCTGTTTGCAAAATTACATCCTTTGTGGCCCACCACATTCACAGCACGCTTTCACCAATCCATGTATGATTTTCAAGAGCTGGCAACTCGCACACCCGCAACAGAGCCCGGATGGGCCAGCAGAGACGGAGCGCGCGCGGCGCACCGAGGGCACCTTGAGGTACGTGACCAGCCCGTCGCCCTTGGGCATGCCGGTCGCCTTGTCGCGGTAGATCTTGATGCGCGGCCTGCCCTCGTCGCCATCCTTGATGATGCCGCACTTGCTAAAGACCTGGCGCGGCGCGCCAGTGTATCCTGTTAAAACAACGGTCTGCTCTGCAGGCTGCACTAACACAGGGTTGCAGGTTGCATGTACATGGGGCAGGAAGGTGCCGAGCTGCGGCCCCCAACCCCTCGGTCGCCGCTGCCTGGGGCAGCCAGCCCAGCAGGCCCGGCCGCCGGCCTGCCTGCCTCATGGCCCACGCGGGATGCCGCCCTGGGCCGCGCCCGCTGCCAGACAGGCCTCCCCTCCCGCGCGGCCCCGTGCTCGTACACCATTGCTGGGCTAGGCCGTTCTCTGGCCCCTTGCGTGCCTAAGAGACAGGCTCGCCAGGGGTGGTGTCTGCCGTGAGGCCGCGCCTGCACCATCTCCGCCTCGGTCACATCGTCGGGCAGGCCCTGCACGTACACGCTCGTGTTGACCTTCAGGTTGAACCAGGCCGCCTCCTTCTCCGCGGCCTGCGCGCACCCGCCGCCCCCATCAGCACGCTCCCGGGCTCAGTGCACGTGCGCACCTCACTCTGGCCATTGCTTCTACGTGACCCCGCCCGCCCACGCACAGCCGCCGTCAGGCATGCCGACCGGAGCACGCTGCGCCGTTCCGCGCTAACATCCTCTCGTCAGCAGGTTGCAGATTATAGGCCGACAGCACCCTGCCGCGCCCCCGCATGCCCGAGCTGTGCTGTCAGAGGGCGGCCTTGCGGCTCGCATCCCAGCCATGGGCCGCGGGCGGGCGGGGGGCTGGGCGCGCCGCACCTCCCGCGCGCGCTTCTGCTTCTCCCGATGCTTCTCCATGACAGCTTCGCTGCGCGTCTGTTTCGCGGCGCCGCCCTCAGCGGGCGTCGCGCCGCCGGCCGCCCCCGCCGCCGATGCATCAGCGCCGGCGCCCTCCTCGCCGGCGGGCGCGCGCCCCGAGGTGCCCGCCTCGCCGGCGCCGCGCCGCCGCGCCTCGCCGGCATCTGCCGCAGGGTCTCCTGCAGGGTCCCGGGCGCCGCCCGCGCCGCGGCCCTCGCCCTCGTCCTCCGCGTCCGAGTCCGGGGCGGGCGGTTTGTACTCCGGCAGCACCTCCTCATCGGCCTCGAAGGTCATGTCCGCCACGCCGTAGTCCGGCGCGGCCTGGGCCGCAGCCGGCGGCGCGCCCGCGCCGCCCGGCGGCGCCTCGCGTGCGACAAACTTGCGCAGCGCGGGGTCCCACGCGTACAGCGTGCCGTCGTCGTCCTCGAACTCGCGCTCGCCCTCCGGCGGCGTGACCGGCGGCTCCGGGTCGGGCGCCGCGGCGGCTGCGCCAGCGAGCGCGGGCGCGCCGCTCGCGCCGCCGTCGATGGCGGAGATTTCGGCGCGGAAGGCATCAAGCTCCGGGTCGGCGCGGTCCGCCGGCGCGGCGCGCACGGCCTTGGCGACCGCCGCCACGCGGCCGCGCTTGGCGGGCGGCGCCGCGCCCGCCGCGGCGGCGCCGTTGCTGTCCGGGCCTGCGCCAGCGGGCGCTGCGGGGGCGCCGCCGGGCGCCGCCGCGGCCGCATGCGCCTGCAGCTCCGCGCAGTCCCGCAGCGCCAGCCAGCCCGGCTGGCCTTCCGACCACACCAGCGTGTCTGCCGTCACGGCGCCAGCGGCAGCCAGGCCTGCCGCACGCAAGTGAGCCAGCTCAGCATCGTCCACTGGCCCCGGGCGCCTTTCGTGCAGCACTCTCCTGCTGTGCGGCTGCAAACTTACCATACATCAGCACTGGCTCACTCTCAGGTTGCCTTATGCAAGGAACATGGTCTGCTTATATGCACAAGGGCGCATCAGCAGGCGAAAGTGAAGCACCGGCAAAGCTGGCGGCGTCGTACGGCCCGGTATGCTGCCTGTTTGCGTCCAAATAGAACCACGGCACTGCTGCGGAGCCTGCCGGCGCTGATTGGTCGGCCATGCTGGCCGAGCTGGCGAGCTCAGGCGGCCTGACGATCCGCCAGCAGCGTCGGATCTACAACAGCTGAGGCGCCTTCAGCGATCACACTGCTTTCAGGTCCAGCACTCCATGTCCAGCTTTACAGCTCGTGACGGACCGCCGCATAACGTTGCAAATTTGAAGAACGATTTGGGTGTACGAAGAACAGAAAGGAAGGAAGTTTGGGGCGCGCTACTTTTCAGGCAGCGCACAGGTTGTAATCGACACTCCAGATCCACGCTCTGCCCCCGCTGCTGGCCGGGTGACGAGCACCGAGCGAGCACCCGTGAAACTCTGCAATGACGCCTGCGCCTGTGGCGAAGGACGTCGTGCTGGTCACCGGGGGCACCGGCCTGGTGGGCCGCGCCGTGCAGGAGGTCATCGAGGCGGACCCACCGGCCGGCCAGAAGTGGGTGTTCGTGGGGAGCAAGGATGCAGACCTCACGAGCTTTGAGTCGACCAAGGCGCTGTTTGAGCGCGTGCGGCCAACCCAAGTGCTGCACCTCGCGGCCTTCGTGGGTGGCTTGTTCGCAAACATGGTGCGCCGCGGGCCTATGCTCTGATGCACTGCCGGCGGCGAATTGTCTTGTTGTCACTGTAGCACCCCCTTTGCAGGTTATAAAGCTGTTTAGTATATGAGCGGCGTGTGCCTGCTGCAGCCAGGACACTGACGCGGTGCAAGTCAATCCTATATCGAAAAGATGAATGATTTTTGCGGTGGCTTGGACACGGTGGCATATGCAGACGGCTTCAAAGCCACGACGGCGGCGTCGCGCGCAGGAGTACAAGGTGCAGTTCTGGCGGAAAAACATCCTGATGCAGGACAACATCATGGTGCTCTGCCACGAGCACGCGGTGAAGAAGCTCGTCTCCTGCCTGTCCACGTGCGTGTTCCCGGACAAGACCACGTACCCCATCGACGAGACCATGATCCACAACGGCCCGCCGCACTCCTCCAACGAGGTGCCGGCCCCCGCGTGCATGCGCTGGGGCTGCCTGCACCTGCCACGTGACGCTCAACCCGAGCCAGCTTCTCTCTGCAACGTTCTGGCGCAGGCAATGTGCTGGCGCAGGCAGGTGAGCTTGCACGGGAGCGGGCTCTGCAACACTGGATGCGCTCGCCGGGCACAACGCGCGTGCCTGGCCGTGCAGGGGTACGCATATGCCAAGCGCCTGGTGGATGTGCAGAACCGCATGTACAACTCGCAGTACGGCTGCAACTTCACCTCCGTCATCCCCACCAACATCTTCGGCAAGCACGACAACTTCAACCTGAAAGACAGTGCGCCCCGACGCCATGCCCGGGTCACTACGTGGCAAATTGTCATCCGACTACTGCCTCGCTCCACGCACCTGCCGCGCATGCTGCCATGCTGCAACGCATGCTGCCGTGCAGGCCACTCGTTTGCATGTCAACGGTGTCAGGGCGGGGCCTGCTCTGGCGCATCAACTCCCATGACCGCGCGTGCTTTACATGCTGTGGTTTGTGGGGACGAGCCCAGACAGAAGCTTCTAGTGCCTGTTTGCCTTGTCGCCAGTGCCTCAGCTTGTGCGCTGCTCCATGCAGGTCACGTGATCCCGGGGCTCATCCACAAGTGCTACCTGGCGCAGAAGGCCGGCGAGCCCTTCACCATCATGGGCACTGGCAAGCCGCTGTGCGCGCGCCCCGGCCCCTCAGGCATCATGCTGACATGGCTTCATGCGAGGCCGCGCTGCCGGGCCTGAAACATGTCTTCGCCGCTCCAATACCAGCATTGCAGCAGGCTGCATAACACACGGGCTGGGGAACAGCCCCCTGGTCGGCAGCAGCGCAGCAACATCCACCAACACACACTGCTTGCAGCCCCGTGGCCGAAGCAAGCCGTGTAGTCAACCCTATATCAACCTTATAACGCATCCTGACACTGCAGCCCGCTGCACAGAGGCGCCCTCACGCTCCCCCCGCATGCCGCAGGCGGCAGTTCATCTACTCGCTGGACCTGGCGAGGCTGATGGTGTGGGCGCTGCGCGAGTACGACGAGCCGGACCCCATCATCCTGTCTGTCGGGCCCGAGGACGAGGTGGCCATCGGCGACGTCGCGCGCTCCATCGCGCGCGCCATGGACTTCCAGGCGCGCCCGCCCGCGCGCGCGCCGCACGCATGATGCACACGCGCTACATGTGTGTGCAGTTTGTGCTCGCCTCTGCAGTAAGGACTGCATTGAACGGCCGGCGTGTGCTGCTTGTGATGCAGCCCCGCGTTGAAGTTGTCCCGGTGCAGCGCTGTTGGCAGCGAGGGGTGGTCGCGTGTTGACACCACTTGCAGGCTCAGGAAGGAAGACGCTATGACAGCGGAGCTGGCCTGGCCTGGCGATGAGCCTGCAGTGACCGTGGCCGATCCCTGTCACGGAGTGGCATAAAGCCGCCCGCGCGCGAGCGCAGGGCGAGGTGCGCTTCGACACGACCAAGGCGGACGGGCAATTCAAAAAGACGGCGTCCAACGCCAAGCTGCGCAAGTACCTGCCGGGCTTCAGGTTCACCAACATCGACGACGCAATCGCCGAGACCGTCTGCTGGTTCAAGGCCAACTATAGCAGCGCGCGCGTGTAGGCCCGCGGCAGCGCGTATGTGATTTCGCTGCAGGCCGCGCTGCCGCCGCGCGGGCGTGTGCGGGCGGACGCTTTGGTGTGAATAAGCCTGCGCATGGCACCTCCCTGGCTGTGTTGAGCTGAAGAGCAGGGCGGCCGTGTGACGCTGCCGCGGCCTGCAATTCCTGGCAAGGCCAGTGCTCCAGCCTTCATGGTGCTCGGACACGATGGGGCCTCCACGTCGGTGCACTGGGTTCTGGGCTTTGCTTCAGGGACAGCTCGGGCACTTTGTTTGGCGTGATATCTAGGGTGTATCATGTAGCGCGCTCGCGCTTTGCCGTGGGTCGCACGGTGCTATCGGACCAACGTGTAGGGCGACCCTGCCTCACTGCATGTCGCAGGAGAGTGCGGGTGCCGAGGTGAAGCAGACATCTGTGTGTCGTGTTGCCATCTGCCCTCTGTTGGCAGGCCAGGTGTGGCTTGGGTGTGAGTTCTGGCGGAGCATGCGAGAGCCGCGCAGGGCGTTTTGCGGGCCGCAGCTGCTGCACAGCCTGGTATAGAGCTGCTTTGAAAGCGGCTCCATTGCTGTTGAAACTCTGCTGCTGGCATGCATACACACTTGCCAACAATGTGTCATTCCGGTTAGCCCCAGCAGCGCGTGGCCTACGAAGCAAGACACGCATCATGATGCAAAGCAGCTCGCTCCACGTGACCTCACAGACATCTAAGCTGACAACCATGAAAACCTCCTCCATACCGCGTCCTACACAGGTGCTACCCCACATAACTGTCCAAGACGCGCCATGCCGTGGCCGTTGTGCAGTCTGCCATCAGGCCGGCGCGTACAAATGCATGACGCATCACATGCATGACATACAGAGGACTGGCTGCGCGCCGCCTAGGGCCCTCGGTGTCGGACCCAGACGTCGCTGAGGGCGGGCACTGCTGGCATGCCCGCGCGCCACGCACCCAGGTCAGGGCCGGGGCTGGAAGCCCTGCCTGGGCCCGCCGCCCTGGCCGGCGCTGCTCCAGGGTTGGGCCCAAGGCGCGGGGCGGCCGACCCTGCTTCCCCGCCAGGGCTTGCGCTGGCGCGGCCCACGGCTCCGCTCGTGCGCCTGACAGGCTCCACATGCTGGCCCAGGTCGGGGCTCGCACGGGCGGCGTCACTGCCCCGGCTGGAGCCAGCTGCGACTGTGCGCTGCCTCGCTCCGACAACAGGCTGTCGCGGCACCTGTTCGAGGAGGGCCGGCCAGCCTGGCAGGCACCCACGAGGATGTGCAGCGTCGGGCACTGGGCGCGGCTGAGGAGCAAAGGCGAAAACCAGCTGCACCATGTCTCCCAAGGGCCAGGGCGAGCTGCCACGCCCGTGCGGCGCGCCAGGCAGGGGCGTAACAGCGCGCGCAACATGCGGCCATAGCCCTGCTGCAGCCGGTGCTGCGCCGGCCGGCCCTGCATCCCCGGCGGGGCTCGCGGGTGCCGTTAAAGGCAGCGCCAGAGCCGGCGCGGTGGCCGCCCTGTGTCTGCGCACGCCGGGCCCCACGGGCCCAGCAGTGCCTGCCAGCGGAACCCTCGCGCTGCGTCGGGCGGGCAGCTGCGGGTTGTGGCCATGCTCGGACCTCCTGTGACCCCAGGGCGCAAGCCCCTTGCCAGAACTGCGTGCAGCGGCCAGGGAGCGGGACCCACTGGGCCAAGTGCCCGGCGCAGCTTCAGGCGCCCGCCCAGCATGTTCGCCCAAGCCCCAGCTGCCTGCATGTACAGGTCCTTTTGGAGGATCAATGCTGGGCGCCTCGCCCAGGCCGCCCGCAGGACACGGCGGCTCGGCCTCGCCGGCCTGCGCAGGGTCCCCTGCCTGCTCCCCTGCCTGCTCTCCTGCCTGCTCCCCTGCCTGCTCCCCTGCAGAGCGCGCCGGCGGATCGGGCATGGCGAACACGCCGATGCCGCTCGCCCGCGCCTGCACCAGGGCCTGCTCGCAGCGGCCGTCTGCCTCACAGGCCGCGCCGTCAGCCGCTGCACGCGGGGCCTGCACGGCCTCCGTCGCGCCGCCAGACGGCGCCGGCGCCAGCCCCTGCTGCACGGCGCCGCGCTCGTCGGGCGCCTCCCACAGCCGAGGCGGCCGCGGCCGCGCCGAGTGCGCGAGCAGCCTGTCGACGCGCCTGCTGAGCGCGCGCAGCATCGCCCGGCGCGCCTGGCTGGCAGCCGCCGGGGCGCCCTGGGGCGTGGCCGATGACAGGGCGCCGCTGTCACTCGCTCCTATGGGCGGCAGGGCGGGCGCGCCCGCCGGTGCATCGGCCCCTGGGCTGCACGCGCTGCGGAGCCCCGCGCGAGCGGGCGCGCAGGCGCCCGCGGGCAGCAGGGTGCGCCGGCGCGCGCGCGCGGGCAGCTGCAGGCGCGGGCCGCCGAGCAGCGCGACCACATCGCGCCCGGTGACCCGCATCGCGCCTGGCCCCGGCGCGCGAGCGGCGCCGTCTACACGCGGCCAGAGCGCTGCTGCGGGTGCGGCACACAGCGCGCGGAAGGTGGCTGGCTTTGTAGCGCCCACGCGGAGCCTCATGTTGTGGAAGCCCGGCAGCGCGTGTGTTCAAGCAGACAAAAGTGCGCTTGCACCGGTCTTGACAAGGACAGGCATGCGTCGGGGCAGCACCCAGCTCTGCGCCGGTGCCGACGTCGGCCGTCGGCGGCCGCCCCAGCGAGCGCAGCTCGGCGCGCACAGCCTCAGCGCCCGCGCACCCTTGCGCCATCTCAGAATCTTCCAGCATGTTGCCAGCGCCTGCCCCGGCCGCCGGTTCAGGCGCACGCGCGCTGCTCACCCGCGCGCCGGCCCCGCTCCGCCTCTGACAGCCGTCGCGGCTGGGGGCGCTGCTGCCGTTGCCGCTGCTGCCACTGCCGCTGCTGCCGCTGCTGGCGCGGTCGCGAATGCTGTCGCCTTGCGGGCCCAGTGAATCTGTGTCAGGGCGCTCCGCGCACGCGCCTGTCACGTACTGTGAGAAGCATGCGGCCAGCGCGGCAGAGCATCCCAGGCCGGCGCCGGGGGGCCCCAGGCGGTGAGCAACGCGGGGACGTGGCCAGGCCGCATGGGAGGGACGCGCAGCCCTTGCATGCGAAGGACTGTCCGCCACCCCGCCGCGAGCGAGCGAGGCGGCGGCGGCCTCGATGCCAAGCGCAGCCTTGGCCCCGGGCCCTCGCAGGGGTGCCCGCGCCAGCGGGCGGTCAGGCGGGCGGCCGGGCGCCCCGTCCTCGCTGCTGGAGTTGGACGGGGTGGCCGTGGCGGCCGCGGCGGCCGCTCCCGCGCCCACCGCCGCCGCGGCCGAGCCCACGCGCGCCCTGTGCAGCACGAACGCGGCGCGCGCGGCTGCAAAGCGCTCGCCGTCCGCCGCGGCCCGCGCCTCGCAGGCCAGCGCGCGGCCCAGCAGCGCGAGCAGCAGGTCGCCCTGGTGGGACGGGGTAGGGTTTCTGCCCGAGGCGGGGCGCCTGCGGGGCTTCCGGTGCCGGCGCAGCGCGGCCGTGATCAGCGGGTACAGCCCGGCCGGCATGGCCGCGCCGCGCCAGAACTGGCCGCTGCCGCCGACAAGCACCACAGCCTCCTCCTCCAGCAGCGCCTCCGCCAGGCCGAGGCGCGCGGCGTACGCCGCGGCCGCGCCGCCGTCAAGGTCCAGGGTATGGCAGGGTCCCGGGTTGGGCCGCGCGCTGAGCGCGGCAGCCGCGCCGTTCTCCGCCGCCCTGCCCAGCCCAGACGCGCCCGCCGGATCGGTGGCCCAGGCGTCCGGCGCGTCGCTGCGCCATGCAACCGGCCACAGCGCTGGCGTGGCCGCCGCCGGCCGCAGCCGCGGCGCCTCTTCGCCGCCCCGCCCGGCGCGCGCTGCAGGCCCTGGCTCATCCCCGACGGCTGCCAGCGCGCGCGGCGGCGCGGCGCCCGCTGCGGCGGCGGCCTGCGCAACGGCGCGCGCCACCAGCGCGCGCCACAGCGCGCGGTCCGGCGACCGGCCGGGGCGCGCCCAGTCCGCGGCCGCGCTCGCCGCGCCGGGCAGCAGCGCGCGGTCGGCCGGCGGCAGCGCCCAGCGCGGCGCGCCCGCCAGCGGCCCGTCGCCGCGGTCGGGGTCTAAGCGCAGCAGCGCGGCGACGCGCTGCGCGGATGTGCCGCGCGCCGGCAGCCCCGCGCCGGGGCCAGCGTCGGGCGCCGCCAGGGCCAGCCGCGTGAGGCGCCAGCCGTCGTCGGCGGCCAGCGCGGCCGGCGCGCGCTCGGGCCGCTGCGGCGGCGGGCGGCCGCGCAGCGCGCGCCAGGCGCGAAACGCGTGCGCCAGGTAGGGCAGCAGCGCGCGCCGGCGCGCGAGCAGCAGGCGCCAGGCCAGGCGCCGGCGCGCGTGCGCGGCCCAGGCCGCCCAGCAGCGCAGCGCGCACGCGCGCGCGCCGGCCGCGCCGTCGCCGGCCGCGCCCAGCCACGCCAGCGCGGCCGCCAGCGCGACGCGCCGGCGGCGGCCGATCCGCAGCGCCTGCCATGGCGCGCACGCGCGCCTCGGTGCGGCGACAGGGCTCTGTCAAGGGGAGACCCATAGGCAGGGCCGCTGACCACTACTGCCCTCGGCTCCGCACCATGGCACGGGGCAGCCCTGCCGCATGGCGCTGCTGCAGGCAAGGCCCACAGAGGTTCGGCTTGCTCCCCGGTGTCCAGTGCGGCCCAAGTGCCAGGGTGCCATCGTGCGCCCCGAAGCACCGCAGACGCAGGCGAGCGCAGTGAGTGGCGCGCAGGCCGAGCCGGACCGAGCGGGCGGCAGCAGCGCAGGGGGCAGACGCGCGCCGGCGCGCCTGGGCGGCCTGCAGCAGCGCGGCCTCCGCGCGCCGCCGCCGCCAGCGGTCCAGCGCCCAGCGCGCCGCGGCCGCGCCGGCGACCCTGGCCAGGCCCGCCGAGAGCGCCCTGGCGGGCGCGCCGCGGCGCGCGGCGCGCGCCCAGGCGCGCAGCAGCGCGCGCAGCGCAGCCGCGGCCGCGGCCGGCTGCGCCGCGGCGTGCCGCAGCGCCAGCAGGCTGCGCGCCTTCAGCGCCGCAATGCGCGCGCGCAGCGCGCGCGCCCACGCGCGCCGCATGGCCGCCGCGGCCGCGGCAGACGCGGCCCAGTCCAGCAGGCATGCGCGCAGCATGGCCGCCTGCGGAGCATGCCTGCACGTCAGGCGGTGGCTGCATGCAGGCCCTCATGTATTGCGCCGCCGGTGCTTTGCTGCTGTGTCGCGGCCAAGAGCAAAGGTTCATGCCTAACCCTGTCACTGGCTTTGTGAGAGGGGGCCGGCCGCGCCTGTCGGCGCTGGAGGGCCCCGTCGCCCAGCGCGCGGCGGGCCTGGCGGCGGCGCTGCCAGGCCTCCCAGCTCGGGTCGCGGTCCGGCCCGAACGCGGGCGCGCGCCGCCCGGCGCGCTCTGCCGCGCGCGTGGCCGCCAGCCGATGCCAGAACCTGCAGCGCGGCGTGTGCGCATGCAGGCGTAGCCCGGCCGGGCTCCGTGCCGGCCCATGTGGCTTCGGGTGCATGCATGGGGCGAGGCGGCGCAATGGTGCAGGCGTGCGGCGCATGCACGCACAATCACCACAGGCGGCTGCGCCTGCATCCAATAGCTGCCACGGGGAGGCACGCACCGGTGCCACGCCGGCATGCGCGCCACAATGATGTGCACCGTTCAGATCTGTGTGTGACCCTCTGAGCCCTGCTGCCTGGAGGGCGCACCGGAGCGCCGCCAGGACGCGGCGCCATGGCAGGGCGTCCGCCGCAGCTATCGCCGGCCCCTCGCGCCCGGCAGCCTTGGCGGCTGCGCGCGCGCGCGCGCGCCATCGCCGCAGCAGCAGCCGCGCCAGCGCGCGGGGCAGCCGCTGGCGCAGAATGGCGGCGAGCACCGTGCTGAGCCGGACAGTGCTGGTGGGCCAGCTCGGGCGCGCGTCGCTGTCTGGGGCCGGGCGCGCAGCTGAGGCCGCGCCCAGCGTCAGGGGAGGGTGGGCCAGTGCAAGATCCCAAGCACCTTTGGCAGCGCCCGGCAAGGGTGTGCCGACATCCTCAGCGGGGCAGGATGACTGGTTTTTTCTAGGGTTGCTGGCAGCCAGGGCGAAGCGTGGCGCGGGCGCCGCGGCACCGAGCGACCAGTAGATGTGCGCAACCGGCGTGCGGCGCAGGAAGGCCGCAAACGGGCCCGCCATGCGCGTGCTGACCTGCACACTGAAGCTGAAACTGTGCTGATCTGCGACCAGAGGAGATAGCGCGCAAGACAGCAGCCCTGCGACCGGACGTCACGAGGTGACCCCTCAGTGCCGGCATGACTATCATGCCCTGGAGCTGCCCGTCAAGCTGTGCATGGTAGCACAGCGTCTGTGGACGAAGGTGCGCGCTGCGCTGGGTTTGCCCGCCGCCAAGCAAACGGTCTTGCGCGCTCACAGGCGCCCGTTGCATGTCCAGGCGGCGGGCCAAGAGCTGGCGCCGGCTCCCGCACCTGCACGAAGAACGAGCTAAGCAGCGCGCAGTAGGCAGCCCAGGCGCGCAGCGCGCGTGCGACGGCGGCCCGCCGGCCGCACGCCGCGCAGCGCGCGAGCTGCCGCCAGGGCGCAAGGCACATGCGGAGCGCAGCGAGGCGCGTGCGCCGGCGCAGCTGCAGGTGCCTGCCGCTAGAAAGCCGATCAGCAGTGGGTTGAAGCAGCGAGCCCAAGCAGCTCTTCAGCCCTGGTGATGTGTGAGCAGCATGCATGTGCATTTGGTCCAGGCATCAGCGGCATGCAACCAGGTTTGCAGGCTGCTTTACAGGGTTGATCTGCAGCAACGTGCTCCCCCAGCCGCTCCCATGCGCATGCCGACGCATTGCCGCAAGGCGCCCGCACAGCAATGAGCTCTGTCCTGGGCTGGCGCATCGCAGCGCCCTGGCGCGGCCTTGCAGACATCATGGCGCGTGGTCTGCCACAGGCGCGCAGCATCGAGTGGACAGGCGCCCAGGGGTGTTGGGGTGTGGCTGCTCTGGGGACGCGCCGCGCCTGCGCACGCGGTGCCGCACAGCGTAGCCGCGCCAGGCGGCTGACAGTGTTGTGGCGGCCGCCGCCGCATGGCGGCGCCATCGCTCGTCAGCCGCCAGCGCCGCGGCCTCCCGCGCCGTGTCAGGGCCGTCCAGCCGCTGCAGTGCGGGCTCCCCGCGCGAGCCTTGCCGAGGCGCCCGACTCTGTGGCCGTGCCGCTTGCCCCTGCTGTGGGCCCTGGGGCGAGGCACCAAATGCGGAGGCGAGGTCCAGCGCCGGGACCACGGCCTGAGAGCGGGCGTAGGGCGAACAAATGATGAGGCTGCTGCAGCGGGCGCGGCCCGGTTGAGATGCAGTCGCCTGAGGCCCCTGGGAACGGGCCGCCGGTCTGGCGTCCCCGTCTGCGGCAAGCAGGCGCAGCGGCGGAGGCCGCCGGCGCGGCGGGGCCGCGGCGGCACACCAGGCGCGGTTGCTGGGCCGCCATGTGAGTCCGCTCGGGCAGGGGTCGCGTGGCAGCGGCGAGGGTGCCCTGGGCCTTGAGCCCGGTGGTCCCGCGAGGGCGCCAGGGCCAGGGGCCTGCAGCAGGGGAGATGCCCTGGGCCCCAGTCCAGCGTGGCTGGTGCGCGGCAGCGGCCCAGGTTCAGGGCAGCGCCGGCCGCCATGCGACAGGGGCCATGACGGCCTGCAGCCTGGTGAAGCCCAGCCGGGTCCCGCACACCCCAGCTGCCGCAGGCAGGTGAGTCCGGCGGAGCTGCAGCGCATGGCGCGGGTGTGCTCGTGATGCAGAGCGGCAGCCTCCGACGCCAGGCGCGCGTCGCTCGCCACATCGGCTGCGTGTGACCTGCCGCACTGCGTGCCGTCCGGAGCGGTCTGAGGCCTGCGAGACTCTGTGCGCTGGCTGCCGGCACGGTCATGCTGGGGGCGGGGCGGGGGCGGCGGCCGCATGCCCTAGCTCAGGGTCAGCGCGCCGCCGCCGCCGCCTGCCCCCATCCACGAGTCAAGCGCGCCGCCAAAGCTGGAGCCTTCCCGTCACGTGCTGCTCACCCAGACAGCTCGGTCTGGCACTGGGGTGCTGCAAAATGCAGCCACACGGCAAGGCTGTTCCCTGCGCATGGCACGCGTCTCTGGCCGTCCCAACTTGCCGTGGTGGGTCCCAGCGGCGGCGGCAACGTTCAGCCTGCACCAGACTTGCAAGGCTTGGCAGCTGCCTGGGCAGGTGGGCTGCTTGGGACCTCCAGGCAGGCGCGGCTCCGTGCGCCTCTCGCTACTGGCTGGGGAGAGCGCTGTTCCCGCGCGCTGGGGTTGGCAGGAGCGCGAGCGAGCGCAGCCGCTGCACATCACGCTGCTTTGCGGCGTGCTGCCTGCCACACTGCTGGCGCACAGCGTGTACACGCCCCACGTGCCGCCCGCGACCGCGCTCCATAGGCCACCAAGACTTGGCCAGCTTCTTTCATCTTACAATATACTTGGCGGACGCGCTGCACGTAGCGAACTCGCGGCAGGCCTGGCAGCGGCACCGCGAGGCGCCGTGCAGTGCGCGCGCACCAGCCTGCACCAGTGCTTAGTGTCCTTCCGCGGCCTACCTGGCCTGCACAGGCAGACCCTCCTCCCTCTCCTTTGCCTGCCTCCCTGAGCGAAAGCAGGGAGACTCGCTGTAGGCACTTGAGCAAGGCACACGAGCGTTCCTGAAATAAATCACCTGCTGAGCCACAGGACCCTGGCCAATAGCTCTGCAGACCTCTGTGTCTCTGCTGCTTTTCTGTGTCTCCAGTCTCTGTGGCCGACAGCCCTTGTGTTAGCGGGCACCTGAGCCTGGTCTGGTGCATGACGGCGTCAGCAGCCTGCTTGCATACAGGCAGCGATGGCCCCAGCCAGCAGCGGACACGTCCCGAAGCGTACTCGTGCGGGCAGGCGCGGCAGGCTCGGCTGGCCAGCGGCGCTGCTTGCTCTGGCAGCGCTTGCAGCGGCGGGTGCACGGCCAGTCCAGGATGTCCCGGACGCTGTGGACGAGGGCGCAGAGAGACCGTGCGCTGCCTGTTCACGAGTTTTTTTCAGCAGGCAGACTAACAGCAGAGAAAACAGGCGGCTGATGCTACAGCGCTGCGCCGCAGGGTGCCCCTGGTGCTGCCGGTGGCAGGGAAAACAAAGTTGCAGCTGGCGCCGGAAGGGATCGCAGTGCTGCGAGGCATCAGCACGCCAGTCTCGCCGGTGGTTGTGATTGGGCCGTACCGCAGCGGCAAGAGCTTTATGCTCAACCAACTGTTGGGAGTGTCCTGTGGTGCGTGCTCTGCTTTTTATCTCGAGCTTGCGCGTGCTGCCCACCTCAACTGGCACAGCACCCGCTCGTAGGGCTGCTCCAGTGTCTGTGTGGGTTGCACGAGCAGCAGCTTGGGCCTCGCAACCACCCAGTGCTGCTTGTGCCAAGCGTTGCTGCCAGACTTGCGCCGCGGTGGCCTCGTGCCCTGCCTTGGTTTGCATGGTGGCCGCTGGTATTTTGCTGCTGTACAGCTGCTGTGTCCCCTGCACTGCCTCCATTGCCTGCCTGCGCCCCAATTGCTCAACGCCTCCGCGCGACGCGTCCTGACACCCCACAAGCGACCCTGGCGCACAGACAAGGGCTTTGGCGTCGGGCACACGCGCGCGACGCAGACCAAGGGCGTGTGGCTGTGGGCGGCGCCCCAGGAGGCTGCTGCGCCGGGCGGCGGGCGGCTGTCGGTTGTTTATGTTGACACTGAGGGCTTTGAATCGACTGGCAAGTGCGTGGCACACAATATGCCGGCCTGCCCTGAGGTCTACATGGTACATGCGCTCATGCACAGGATGAGGGTCTCTGCGCAGTCTCTTGTGCCAAGGACTTGGCTGTTGCGCTTTGTCGGAGCTGTGGGACAAAGCTGACGCATGTGGAGGTTGAGGTTGCAGTAGAGCTGTGAACGCATCCAGTTGCTGGAAATGTGGGCTGCCAGCATGCGGGGTCCAGGATACGGTAGTTCCATGGCGGGGGGAACAATGTTCCGCCGCGCTGTGCTGGGGCCGCCTGACAGGCCGCGCAAGCGCCCGCAGGTCCGACGCCTACGACGACCGCATCTTCGCGCTGAGCGCGCTCATGTCATCTGTTCTCATATGTGCGCCCTGCCGCGCCTGATGCTCTCCCACGTGCGCGTTCCACAACGCATGGGCTGCGCGGCCGGTGCGGGCGCGGCTGAGCGGCAGTGCATGTGTGCGCGCGCAGACAACCTGCCAGAGACGGTGCGCGAGAGCGACATCGAGAAGCTGAGCTTCGCCGTGCAGCTGGCGGAGAGCTTCTACGCGGATGCGCAGGTGCAGACTGACAGACGCCCGCCCTCCGCGTTGACTCGCATGCCGTGCCCTCTCAAAGCACGCCCGGCTTGATCGCGTACATGGGCACAGATGCGGAGATCACCACAGCTACACCAGCCGCGAAGCTCATGCGTATTGCCATGTAAGTTATCTGGCAATAAGACGGTGTTCAGGCAGCACCCTGCATCTGTTAAATGTTGCCCCTAACTTGGTGCCTGGGAGCAGGGCGGCGGTGGGGGCGCCGTGGAGCCGGCCAACATGCTGTGGCTGATCCAGGTGCATCAGTGCACCCCGCCGAGTAGACACTGGACTGCAGCTGTCCTATGTTGTGAATTGCACATCTACCTACATGTACAAGTTAGGCATGCCTCTGCTGATGTTGCCACAAGGAACTGTCATGCCTGTCACTAGAAATTACCTGCGGTGTGCATCCGCGAGGCGCAATCCTGGCTCAGGTAGCCATCTGTAAATCATCTGTACAGCCGCTGGACGCTCCCATCCGCTACGCGCTGCGCTGCATCAAAGAACTGCTGTGTGCTGCGCCAGCGCGACTTCCTGGAGGGCAAGACGGTCGCGGCCATGCTGGCAGAGGCGCTGGCGACGGTGCCCAACCCTACGCGCGACCCCGACATTGACCAGGCATGTCCCGTTCTTGAGTATGGTCGAGGACACGCGCTGCCCTGCGCGCTGGAGCGCTCATGATCCGCCTGCCACGAGGCGCAAGTCAGGCTCCTCCATGACACACTGCACGCCCCGCACCTTCTCGCATGCATGCTGACCCGCATCCACCGCTCACAGGATGCGGTTGCAGCCAGCGGCAGCACCCCTGGCCTTGACACCACCCTGCACCAGGCGAACATGCGTGCCGGTTGTCCTGGCACGCAGCGCGCGCCCACCCGGGCCGGCGGCCGAGCCCGCTGAGCGGCGTCCCATAGGTCAGGCTAGGCTACCCTACCCCACCCCATGCTGTGCGCGCGCGCAGGTGAACAGCATCCGGCGCTCGCTGGGCGTGATCGCGGCCAACAGCAGCGCGTTCGGCCTGCGCCAGCCGCACCTGGAGCGCACGCGCCTGTGCGAGCTGGCCGACTCGGAGCTGGACGCCCGCTACGTGCGCCAGCGCGGCGACCTGCAGGCCGCGCTGGCCGCGCTGGTCAAGCCCAAGGTCATCCGCGGCAAGGTGGGCGCCTTCGCCCTGGCTCGGGGGAGTGCGGGCGCACGTAGCCTGCGGGCGTTGCCTGCGGCGGCCCCCTGAGCTGCACTAAAACGATGCAGATCGGCTCGTTCGTGTTTGGTGCTGGCTGGCTGGACGCGGCGCGGTCGCTGTAAGCAGCGGCAAGGCCGCCCTAGCTGAGCCCTGCATAGGTTCAGAGTCTCGGTGCAGACGGGCGCAGAGTACGCATGCGGGTTGGCGCCGGCAGGTCACGCGGTTGGCAGGCAAGGCCACTGCCTGGCCCGGCGCTGGGTGAGCCCTGCGGCTGCAAGCCCGGCGGCGCGGTGGCGCAGGTGCTGACCGGGCCGGCGCTGGCGGACCTGGTGTCAGAGATGGTGGGCGCGCTCAACGCGCGCGACATCCCCACCGCCGGCTCCATCCTGGAGCACTTCAACCGCGACCTGGTCTACAAGGCGCGCGCGCCTGACCCCGCTGGCCACGGGCGCCGTGGGTCAAGCGCGGGCCTAAGTGCCGTGCCATGTTCGGCCCTGGCTCGGCTGCACTACGCTTGGCGGCGTCCATGTCGCGCGCGTCATGCGGTCCAACCGTGTAAAGGACTCTGGCGAGACGCCCGCGGCGCCGCCGGTGTTGCACACGCGCGCACGCGGCCGAGCTGCAAGCCGCACCGGCGAGCCGCCCCGCGGCCGCCATGGCAGGGCGGCCGGCGCCGGCCGCCGGCGCCGGCCGTTGACCCTAACCCTGTCCCCCGGCCCTGCCGCGCAGGTGCGCGAGGAGTACACGGCAGCGCTGGAGCGCTCGGCGCTGCCGCTGGAGGAGGCCGCGCTGGAGGCGGCGCACGCCGCCGCGCTGGCCGCCGCGCTGGCCGGCTTTGCGGCGCGACGCTTCGGCGGCGGCGGCGGCGGCGCGATGCGCGCGCTGCAGGACGCGCTGGTCGCCGGCTGCGAGCGCGAGCTGGCCGCGCGGCGCACGGCCAACACGCTGCGCAGCGGGCAGGCGCGCGCGGCGCTCCACGCATCCACCCAGTGGGCTCGCGCCCGGCGCCAAGTGACGCGGCCTGCCGCAGCACCGCGCGGCCAGCTCGATTTGACCTGCTGCTCACCGTCTGCGCTTATGAGGCCATCTGCTTGCCGGCTGCGCCTGTGGGGCTGCACTGCCTGGCCCTAGCATGGACAGGGCGCTGGGCTCATCTTCTGGCCTGCCGCAGCAGCGTCGGCCTCCCCCCCCCTGCCAAGCACGCCCTGCACCTGCGGCCGTGGGCAGACAGGGGCGCTGGAGCGGCGGGCGCGGCCCGGCAGGTGTGCGAGGCGGCGGAGGTCGCGTGCGAGGACGTGCTGGAGCACGAGCAGACCGGCGCGCTGCCCTCCCTGGGGCGCTTCAATGCGCGGTACGCAAAGTGCGCCGCGCGCTTCGAGGCGGCGTGCATTGGCCCGGCGCGCTCCATGCAGGCGGGCCGCCCGCTGTGCAACCCCCCGCACCCCGGGACATGCCGGAATTCTTTCGGACGCTGGCTTTCTACGCGTGGACCGGCTGCCTGCTTGGTGTGCCTGCGCGCATGCATGACGCGCCTGCTCCGCGCACAAGCGCGCGCTCGTCGCAGAGTCGCGGGGGCTTCCCGAGCATCGCCGCGCTCGCTGCGCAAGCCCCGCATCGCTGCTTTCTGCCGCCGTGAGTGCCCGCGCACCCCCGGCAGCCAGGCCGCGCAGCATGTGCCATGGCCCCGGCCCGCTCCGCCGCGCGCATGGGCCGAGGGTGCAACGCCGAAGCCGAGCGCGCGTTCCGGGGCCGGCCGCAGGCGGAGCGGCTGGCGCGCGCGCTGCGCCGCGAGCGGCTGCGCTTTACGCAGTCGTACAACGACCGCCTGTTCGGCGGCCTGGTGGTCGCCGCGCTGGCCGGCATCGTGCTGTTCCGCTTCGTGCTGCGCGTGGCCGCGGCCGAGACGGCCGCCTGGGTCGCATTCGCCTTCCTGCAGGCGCGCGGGGCACCCGCCCGCCCTGGCTCCCGCGCGCGTTGGTCGCGCGGCCTGCGCGCGAGGTGCTGGGCTCGGGCGCAACCTGCAGCAGCGCCGCATGACGCGCCCTACCCCGCGCCGCACAGAGGCATCCCGCCCTGTCCGCACCGGCGCACAGTGCCGCCCGCCGCGCCGACGCCTCCGGCGCGCGCCGCGGCGGGGCGCGGCCGCCGGCGCAGCCCACACGATGCCCAGAGTGCAGGGAGCACGAGCGTCTGTGGGCGGCGCGACATCCCAGGCGCACGCGCGGGGGCGCGCAGGTGTACCCAAAGCTGTTCCTGAACGGCGGCAGCATGTATGAGACGGCCTGGTGGCGCTGGCTGGTGGCCGTGTGGGAGGCGCTGGTGTACAACCCGGTCGTCGACCTAGGCGCCTGCTATCAGGCGCGCTGGTCACCGTCGCCGACCCAGGCTGCCCTGCTTCCCTGCTTCGCCCCTTAGTGGTCGCCAGCGGCCAGCCCTGTTCCTGCATTCAGCTCGCGTCTGCACGTGTCTGCGCACAAAGGAGGGCGCCTCAAGCACTGGCAGCACGGGCATTATGCTTACCCTGCATGAAACCATTCCACCGAGCAGCAACCCTGCTGTGGCCAGCGCGCGTGCTGCCCTGCCCTGCCCCTGCGCTGGCGCATTTTATGATTTTTCAGCGCAGTGCAGCGTCGTGCTCCTACAGCCTTCTCCTCAGCTGCTGGACCAATGCACCGCGCTGATGAGTAACGCCATGGCGCCGCGCTGCGGCAGGTCGTGGTGCCCGCGGCGGCGCTCGCCATCCTGGGCCGCCGCTTCTACCTGCGCTACCTGTGGCGCTTCCTGGAGCGGCGGCGCGAGCGGCGGCGCCACCTGCACCGCGACGCTGCTTCGGCCGGCGGCGTCCGGGACTTGAACGTCTGAGCCCGAGCGTCGCTGCATGCGGGCGCAGGGTCGGGGCGGCACAGCTGCCGCCCCAATTTGCGGGCGCGCGGTGCGGGGAGGTCTGTCTGAACAGGCAGTGGTTGCTGCACAGAATCATGGAACTCGCATTGGTGTGATGCAGTGGCGGTCCCACAGCATGCGCATGCTGACGACAGACGGACGACCACCAGCAAATTTTGCCGAGCTAGGGGGGTTTGATGTGGGTTACGAGCGCCTCGCACATGCTGGCGCGCTCTCCCTATATTTCAGCAGCTATGGTAGTTTGTTGTTGTATGCATCACCTTGTCCAGTCTTTGATCCATAGTGTTCCAATTGTTGCCTGTGCTTTTGCCCTTCTGAGAGCACCTACGCATGTTACATCCCTGGACTCTGCATAGCAGCAAGGGCACCTTTGAGCAGTGCTATTCTAAGTCTGACCTACTCATTAAACTGTGCTAAAAACATACGACCAGCACACAATTTGATGAAGCGCTGGCAACACGTCTGCACAAGCTATGATACAGGATGGGCTATGTAAGCGTCTTGACGCCGAACGTTCGAATCAGCTTTCTGCGCCCTGCCGACACGTTTTCTTCTCTCGCATGACGGTCGCGATGTCCCGGCCTGTCAGCGGCAGCCGTATCCTCGCCCAGAATGCATACACGCTGCGCCAGCAGCACGGCAATTAGCCTCTCCGTTGGAGGTGGTGCAGCTGCACAACCCATTGCACAGCCCACGGATGAAAACTTTGGAAAACTTGAAGCATTTTATGGCATCGTCAGAGGCACACTCACAACACCTATTGCATGCCTGCCGGCGAGCAGTGCAGGCATACGTGCATGCAAGCAACAAAGTCCGTGAGGTCACGAGCCCAAGCTACACAGCGGCCTCGCTTGTCCTGCCGTGAGTGCTGACTGCTCCAGGAGCGCCATGATGACAGAGTTGCAGGCCAGCGGGGCAGGCGCACGCGTCAGCCACCCGGCCGATGAGCGGCAGGCGCGTTATGGCGTACACCCAGCCCAGGCCCACCGCTTCATAGAGGCGCCTGAACACCTGCATCACAGCGCACCACAGTCTCGGCTGCTCTACAGTCAGAAGGTCAGTCGCGGCCCTCCCTCATGCACCAATCGCTACTCACAGCACAACGCCTTTCTGCAAAGTACGCTGCACATAAGTTTAAGGCAAAAGCTCAATGTGTACACAAAGCCTGCTTGTCTCGCGCCCCAGTTGCCTATGTGAACCTTCTGCATGCATGCACTGAGCACAAAAATTACTGTGACAGGCTCTTGTTCACGCCCTGCCCCGAAACATCAGGGCGGGAGCATGACGTGTCCACCTGGTATCATGCAAACATGCAGGGCACCAATACGGACACCAATACGGACACCAGAACACAAGTGCAGCGCGGACCTCGACACCCGCAACCACCTTGCCGTCTGGCAAGATGCCGTGGATGTTGCCCATGGCCTGGCCGCAAGAGGCGGCGTGTCAGCCGCAGGCACCGCTCACTCACTTACAAACGGGCGTGAAAGGCAGTGGTAGGAGCATGTTCAGACAGCGCATGCCAAGGGTTCCGGGCTCCCTGGCAGTGGACAGCAACGCGCCTGCTCGTAGCTGAGGCCTGCGTTGGCCTCAGGGCTGTATGAAGGGTCGTTGATGTCAACAAAGCGGATTTTGCCCACGCCCGCGTCTCGCCTGCGCAGCATGTTCACCTGTGCCGCCCACAACTTGCTCACTTGACGCCAGTGGGGCCAGAGCCCTCAACCGTAAGTCAACACGTGGTCGCAAAACAGGGATGCTCACCTCCCGTTCGCACAGGGGGCAGGCGCCATCGTGCAGCATTGTGATCTCCCACTCCTGCCCTGTGCATGTCAACTCGTTTACTGCGCTGTTGAGTGCGGTCAGATAGGTGCAACACTCATCAGGGGCAGAGGTACCCTGGGTAGAACAACCTGAAGCAGCGCTGCCAACAACCTGCCTGCTACCAGCTGCAGGGGCAGCAAAGCAGCGCAGCGGCCTGTCGACAGCCATTGCTGCTGGCCGGAGAGCACAGGTTCGCAGCGTGTTCATATGCGCCTGTGCAGGCGCCAGTCATCAGTGTCATAACTATTCTCAGCACGTGCATAACCAGGAACCGTGTGTCAGTAATCTCCAATCGTAAGGTTCACACCAGCATCGGGCGGCCAAGCCCAGTTGCAGCCCTCCACTGCGCCATCGCTTGGTGCCGACTCAAAAGCTCTCTACTTGCTGCAAAAGTAGCAGCAGTACTGAGGTATGCAGCGCCGTCTCGCAGCTGGCAATTGCATTCTTTAAAGCAGCATGGGCGCAGTGTTTCGTTTGGGGGTCAGCGGTTCCCTCACAGTGGGGGAAGCGGTGACCCCAGAATTTTTTTTGGGCCCCCACTCCGTGGGGGCCCGGAGGCTAGGAATTAATTTCAGCCGGCCAGATGTGGGGGAAATGTGGGGGATGCTAAAAACCGTGTATAAAGGCAGCTTAACATGCATACAAGTGTAGCGGGCCGTTGCAGGTGTTGCGCGGATGCATTACCACTCCTGTTCAGTCATCACACCCCCGGAGACCAGCATAAGGTCACACGGCCGCGCGCCGACTTGAAGCGCACGCACAGCTGCACCCTATCCCTCTAGCAGCCAAATTGCGCTCCCTGGACACGTCTGGGAATTGCATGGTTAGGGGTGAAGTGGGACGGTCCGGGTTGCTGTATCCACGCACGCATTGCAAGGCACTTTGGTCCCCGGCCAGGGGCGAAGCGCAAGAGTCCTGGCCCGCATTCCCCTAATGCGACCATGGCGGAATTGTGACCACCTGCATTAATTACACCCGGCCGACGTGGCCGGTTTGCATTGGCCGGATTAGTTTCTGCACCCCCACCGTGTGGGGGCGCCGCCCTGCCCATTTAATTTTGAACGGTCAAGTATGGGGGTCGGCCCCTATATATTTCTTTGTGATCCCCCGAAAAACGGCTACTTTTTGGCCGAATTAGTTAAAATCCCCCCATATGGGGGCAGACCCCCACTAAACGAAACATGCATGGGCGTGGTGCCAGCAGGCCAAAGAGCAGGCCCCAGGGCTAGACCTTGGGGCGCCCTCTCGGCCCTGTTTTCTCGCTAGAGGGGCATGCAGGTCGCCAGCGGCAGGTCCCCAAGGAGGCGGGCAGACTTGGAGCCGGCCTGCGGGCGAAATATGTTGTTTCATGCGCGCCAGCGCGCTGCTGTCTAGGAGCTGCCGGCTGCTATGCCTGGGGCCATTCAGCCGGGCGGCGCACGCACTTGACCAGGACATGAACATGCAAAGCAGGGCGAGGGTGTACGCCGATGTGAATGTTACCCGCCCGCGCGACTACTGGGACTACGAGACGCTAACTGTCCAGTGGGGGTGCGCTCGCCCGCACATCCACCCCTCCGCTGCTGCCTGTGCGGCTGCTGCAAGACAGCAGAGCGCCGTCAGAGTCACTGCCTGGGCATCTGCTGGTTAGGCCTAGCCGGCAATCCCATCAGCAAGCTCATCTGAGTGTACCGGTACTCCTAGCCAGTGCACACTGGGTGTACCTGCAGCGTCCCTGACGCTGGTCTCTGTAGCGCACTGGGCTAAGGCCTGGCCCTTCCTTGGGGGTGCTGTGCTGGCTGGCAGCGCACCAGCTGCGTGCCAGGGGCGGCGGCGTGAGGCGCGCAGTAGCCAGGACGCCTGCAGTTGTGCAGCCCCTTGGCCAGGGCCGCCTGGAGCAGATGAGCGGCGTGTCTCGCAGCAGCTTGAGACTGTGAGGTCAGCGTGGTATGTATGGTAGACACGTCCGTCGGCGGCGGGTGCGCGCGAGGCGGAGCTGGGTCGGGCGCAGGAGCCGGGGCAGCCACGAGGCCGTGCAGCCTGTGAGGCAGCGCGGCGTGTGCGCCGCGCCTGAAGCAGAGCTTGGCCGGCGTGCAGGAGCCAGGACGACTACGAGGTGGTGCGCAAGGTGGGCCGCGGCAAGTACAGCGAGGTGTTCGAGGGCGTCAACATAGTGAACAACCAGAAGTGCATCATAAAAATCCTCAAGCCCGTCAAGAAGAAGAAGGCGCGCCGCCCGCCCCTGCACGCCAGCCGCCCGGCGGGTCAGCGCACACAAGAGACGGGTGGTAACAGAACCTGAGCAGGGATGCGCTGCCGGGCGCGGAGTTCACCGTGTCTGCCTGCCCTGTATACGGCTGTCGGATCGTCCACGCGCGGCCAGGAGGGCGGCACGCGGCAGCCTCTCGCTCTGCCAGACCTGCTGTGCGGCTGCCAGATCTGCGGTGCGGCGCGCGCAGATCAAACGCGAGATCAAGATCCTGCAGAACCTGTGCGGCGGGCCCAACGTCATCCAGCTGCTGGACGTCGTGCGCGACCCGCAGTCCAAGACGCCCAGCCTGGTGTTCGAGTATGTGAACAACACCGACTTCAAGGTCCTGTACCCCACGCTCAACGACTATGACATCCGCTACTACATCTATGAGCTGCTCAAGGCGCGCCGCCGGACTCCCTGCCGGCCCGCTCGATGCACGCCCCTTGCCGGCGGCCGCACGGTGCAGCGGCATGGCAGGCGACTTGCGGCCATGCCACAGCTGTGCTGCGCCACGCAGCCGACACGCGCCTGCCCTGCGTGTCCTGCTGTACACGCCATGGCGCGGGCCATATTGCGCCTTTCGGCAGCTGCAGACAGGCGGAGCTCCGCCGCCCGCGGCACGGGTCTGCCTGCTCGGTGCGTGGCAGGGCGCACGCGCGGCCCGTCGCCGCGCTGACACCTGCGCGCGCGCGCGCGCGCGCGCAGGCGCTGGACTTCTGCCACTCGCAGGGCATCATGCACCGCGACGTAAAACCGCACAACGTGCGCCCGCTGCCCCGCCCCCGCCCGCCCGCGGCTCCCAGCGCCGGGCGTCCATTAGGGGCGCTGGCCGGACGCGCCGGGAAGCGCACGGCTTAACTCATGCCTGTCGCAGGCAGGGCTGTGCTCCTGCTGTGCAGCCGTGTCACCAAAAGTGGACGTCCTGACGCTCCGACCTTGTTCTGCTGCTGCTGCACCTCTGCGTGACTGTGATTGCCGCCAGGTAAAACCAGCACGGGCAGGGCTCCGCAGCATGCTCAGGGCTGGCACCGCGCGGCGCGCTCGCCACCGCGGGCGTGTGAGGCGCGCGGATGGCGGCCGCAGGTGATGATCGACCACGAGCAGCGGAAGCTGCGCCTCATCGACTGGGGCCTGGCGGAGTTCTACCACCCCAGCAAGGAGTGCGGCCCCGCTGCGGCCCCGCTGCCCCCCCCACGCATGCCGCGCCCTGCGGCCGCTCGCTCCGGCGCTGCTGCGCCTCTCCGTGTGGTATACTGTTATGTCATGGATGGCGAGCCTGGGTGTGCTGGCAGCGTGCCAGGCAGGGCCCTATGCATGGCATCAGGGCGGGGCGGCTGGTTGCGGCCGGGGGCCGGGAGCGGGCCCATGAGCGGCGGCGCGCGCGGCAGGTACAACGTGCGCGTCGCGTCGCGTTACTTCAAGGGCCCGGAGCTGCTGGTGAACCTGCAGGACTACGACTACTCGCTCGACCTGTGGTCGCTGGGCTGCATGCTGGCCGGTGCGGCCCACCGCCCGCGGCGCCCGACGCGCCCGCCGGCGGCCGCACGCCCGTGCTCCAGGCGCGCGCGTGGCTGTGCTTGTGCATAGGTGCGGCTGCTGGGCCGCATGCAGGCTTGGAACGCTTTGCGCTGAGGGAGCGGAGAGCGCTGCCTGCCGCGGCCAGGGCCCAAAGCCGTGCGGGAGCTCAGCAGGCGTGCACGGGCTGTTTGCAGCTGAGAGTCAGGGTTAGGGTGTAAGCGGCCTGGGAGCAGCGTGCCCGTCCGCGGCAGGCATGGTGTTCCGGAAGGAGCCCTTCTTCTACGGCCACGACAACTACGACCAGCTGGTGAAGATCGCAAAGGTGCGGCCCCGCCGCCGCCGCCCGCGCGCAGCGCGCGCGCGCCAGGCGCTGCTCGCGCACACGCTGGACAAACAGCGGCAGTGTAAGTGGGCAGGGTGCAAATGGGGTAGGGTTAGGGATAAGGTGTATGGTAGGGTAAGGTGTGTGGTAGGGTGAGCTTATTTGGCTGGACGGCGCTGACGCGCCCGCGCGCGGGAGGCCAGGTGCTGGGCACGGACGAGCTGGACGCGTACCTGCGCAAGTACGGCATCGAGCTGGACCCGCAGCTGGAGGCGCTGGTCGGGCGGCACAGCCGCAAGCCCTGGGCCAAGTTCGTGACGCCGGAGAACCAGCACCTGGTGACGCCCGAGGCGCTCGACTTCCTGGACAAGCTGCTGCGCTACGACCACCAGGCGCGGCGCCCGGGCTCGCGGGGCGGCCTGCCGCGCGCGGCGCCGGGGCGGGCCGCTCTGCCTGCCTGCCGCCCGCCGCCTCTGCCCAGCGCGGCGAACTGCAGGCGACCTCATGCGAACAAAGTCGCGCGCGTTTGCCCGCTTGGCGGGCGGCCCTCCAGCAGCTGCCGGCTGGCCCTCTGGCGTGCTACAGGTCATGCTACAGGATGCTGAGAGCCGCGATCTGCATGGAAACGCGCAAGTGGTGCTGCTGGCGGCGGCCGCGCTCTGCACCCCCGCACCAGGGCGTGTGCCGATTCGCCCTGCGCGGGCCGCGCAGGAGCGGCTGACGAGCCGGGAGGCAATGGCGCACGCGTACTTTGCGCCGGTGCGCCAGCGGGAGGGCGCGCAGTGACGGCCGCTGGCCGCGGCCGGGCCGCCCGCCGGTGGACGGCGCAGGCGCGCTGCGCGGCTGCTGCTGGCGGGCGCCTTGTTCGGCTGGGCCGCGCTGCCAGCTGGCCCCGGGGTAGGGCTGGCCCAGCCTGGTGCGCGCGGCCAGCCTGCGGCGCGGGTCGGCGGCGCCGGCCCAACAGCGGTCAGGGGACAGGGGACGCGCGCCTGCTTTCGGCTTGCAGCGAACCCGCGGCTGCCTCCAGCCCCATCGAGGGCTATACTCGCGTGCGCTGGGGCCGTCTGCGGCGCTGAAGCGCGCGCTGGTCCGGCCCCGGCCGGCGAGCGGGGCGCCCATGCAGCGCGTGGCCAGCGCTATGCGGCACCCGGCCCAGATCGGCTCCGACCAGACTAGGTGCTGCCAGCCCGGCAGCAGCCATGCGCCCGTGCTGGCAGCTCTGCGCAGCCGCGGCGGAGACCGCGCGAGAGGTGGCGCTCGGCAAGCGCAGCGGAGGGATGAGCAGCGACAGGGCGCGGCGTAGTCCGGGCGCATGCTGCGCCGCAGCGCGCCGCATGGGGCAGCTGCGGGGGCGCGCTCGGCAAGCAGCTGCGGCTGCTGCCGGCCGCAGGCCGAGTGCCCGCGCTGCGGTGCCTGGGACAGGCACCCTGCTGAAGGGCACATGCCCCCAGGGACAGTGGGTGTATACGGGGTGCTCTGTGGACGACGGAACAGAGCGGGGACCTGGGGTGGCCTCGACGGGTGCCTGTGAGGCTGGCGCAGCGCATGTCATGCATGTGCGTCTTGTAAGGCATGACTGGGACTTGTACAGGGATTGGGATGGAGCCGGCTAGCAGATGGGGCTGCCTGTTGGGCGGGCAGAGGCGGTGCGAGAGAGGTTGCAAGGGGCTGTGTTTGTTGAGGCGACCCTGCTGATGCAGACGGCCTTGCGTTTGCGGCTGAGTGACGGGGTGCGGCGGCTCACTGTCCCTGTGGGTGGTGCAAGGGATGTGTATCTCTGGAGCCGCGGGTGTGCTTCCAGGCTGTGTGAGGGGCGGACCGCCGTCTTGTTTGTCGTGCCGGGACTTGCGCCTGCGGGCCACCTGTTTGTGCCACAGATTTCGTGGTGGCGAATACCTGCAGCTGCAGCGTGGCGGCGCACGCAGACTTCAGCCCTGTGTAAAGAACAAGCCGTGCGCATGGGAGACCATCATGTGAAAATACCCTGGACCCTGTTGAGTTTTCAACTTCAAAAAATTAACTAAGGACAAAGGAGCGCACGATTGCGACTGACATTGATGGTGTGCACATTGTGGCGGCACATCTGAGCGCTGTCTGCATCACACAGCATGGTCCAGCAACAGCATGCTGCACCGGCCGGAGTTGCATTTGCGAGCATGGCCGCAGCGCTGCTGGCCGCGGCAGCCCTGGCCGTGCAGAGCCACACGCGGAAACGCACTAGCCTCCTTGCCGCTGGCTGTACCCGGCTGTGCCTCAGCAGGCAGGGCGCACACACTCCGCTGCCGGACTTCCTGGCGGAGGTCGCCGCGCAGCTCCCCGGGGGCGCCATGGGAGAGCTCGCGGAGCTCGTGCTGGCCGGCTTTGGCATCGCACGGCTGCCCGGCCGGCACCTGGCGGCGCTCGGGGCGCTCACGCGCCTGGACCTGTCGCGCAACGCGCTCGCCGCGCTGCCGCCGGAGGTCGGGCTGCTGAGCGCTCTGGACGACCTGGACGTGAGCCGGAACCGGCTGCGCGGCCTGCCTCCGGAGCTCGGGAGGCTGTCGCGCCTGCGCCTGCTCAACTGCATGGCCAACGAGCTGGAGCGGCTGCCGGACGAGATCGGCGACCTGGCCTCGCTGTATCGCCTGGGCTGAAGGTGCGCCGCAGGGTGATGTGAACCGCTAGGAGGGCTGATGCAGAACCTTCCCAGCTGCTGTCGGGCAGCATCGAGTTCGTGTATTGCAGCCGGCAGTCCTCCCGGACCTGCGCCTGGGGCGCTTTGCAGAGGGTGGCAGTATGCTGCTCGCACCTGCCTCCCCCTGGATGTCACCCGCTCTCGACCAGCCTCCTGTTGGCAGCTCCTGTGGAACGCCACCTGCATACGCTGGTGCCTGCTGATCCTCTTGCTGGCCCAGCGTGCAAGCGTGGACACCAGGTGGTGGATGATGCAGCCTGCCCTAATGACAGGCATGCCTGCAGCCGCATGCTTTGCAAAAGAGGCTTGGTCCTAAGTACTAGCTCAGGGTCACTGCATCGCATGCATGCGGTCGCGCCAGAGCGTCCGCCCACAGGTGCCTCACAGCCCGTGCGCGCCGCCTGCGCGCAGGGCAACAGGCTGACTGCGCTGCCCGCGAGCGTGGGCCGGCTGGGCGCGCTGGTCGAGCTGTTCATCACCGACAACGCGCTGGCGGCGCTGCCCGCGCAGCTGGGCGGCTGCGCCGCGCTGGTCAAGGTGCAGGCGTCGTTCAACCGGCTGCGCGGCCTGCCGCGCGAGCTCGCGCGCCTGCCGCGGCTGGAGATGCTGCGCGTGGCCGTCTGCAACATCGCCGAGGCGGGCCCCGCCGCCGCCAACGGGCTCACTGACACTGTCCTCGTCAAGGAGTCGAAGTGTCAACTTTGAACGCGGGTGAACACGGTTGAACGATGGTGATTTGTGCAAACTTAGATGGAGACGCATGTCCGCTGTCCTACAGATGTTGGTACGCTACCGCTGTGCAAGAAACGCTTGGTTTGCCTGCGACATAAGATAAGATTATACATCACTGAGCTGCCTGCAGCGCATGTATAGCTCGTGCTTAAAGGACTTTGATATCAATTCCTCGTACCCGTACTCGTATGGATGTCACCAACCATGTGTGCTGCTGAAGCGTGAGTGCGCTGGAGCCCCTGCAGCGTGCCAACAGCGTTACAGGTGCCAGAGGAGCTGGGCGCAGCGCCCTCGCTGTGCTGGATGTCGCTCGCCGGCAACCCAGTCTGCGCGCGTCCGCCACCGCGCACGCCAGCTGCTACGGCCGCCAACGCTGCCGAGGTCGCCATGGGCGCCCCGCTCGGCGCCGGCGCCAGCGGCGATGTTTTCGCGGCGACGTGGGTGCGCCCCGGCGCTTGCACTAAGCGCTGGGCCGGGGCTGTGCGCTCGGCACGCCAAGCGCTTGCATGGCAAGCCGGCAGCGCAGGCGAGCAGCGCAGGCGAGCATTAAAATAAGTGACACACAGCGCGCCTCCCCATGCCGCGCGCAGAGCCGCATTGCGGCCATGGGGCCACGTGTAAAGAGCTCTGACGCTGGAAGCGCATGGCCTGTCGCGGGTTGCCGGCGGTCGGGCCTGCTGAGCAGGCAGCAGCAGCGTGCGTGGCAGCGCGGCCCGCTGCGCATGGCAGCTGGCAGGCGCGGCTCGGCGCCGACGCGCGGGTGGGCTGCAGGGCGGCCGCGATGTGGCGGTGAAGGTGTTCAAGGGCGAGGTCAGCCCCGACGGGCACATGCGCGATGAGGTGGACATCGCCTGCGCGCTGGACCACCCCAACCTGACCCGGTGCGCGTCCGCCCCTGCTGGCCACCGGCACAGGGGTGGTTTCGGCGCCTCTGTCTGGCACTTGGCCGAGCCGACCCAGCTGCACAGACGTGTGGCGCGGCCCACAGACTGCTGCGGATCTGCTCAGGTGCCGGCACCTGGACTTCACATCACAGGCTTCTTCCAAGTGGCTGCCGTCTGCGCGCCGTCTCTCCCAACACGCACGCAGCATGCATGCGAGCAAGCAGGACAGTGCCGTCGCCGGTATGGGCGGGTGCCAGGCCTGCCTCACAACCCTGGCCGGGGCCGCTGCGCCGCAAGCCGCGCGGGCGACGGCGCAGGGTGGTGGGCACGCTGGACGCGCCCGCCGCGCTCGTGCTGGAGCGTGCGCCGGGGCGGCCGCTGGCGGCCAAGCCGGACCTGGTCAGCCTGCTGCGCTGCCGCTGGCCGCCCGGCGCGGCCTTCGCGCCGGCCTGGGCCGCGCGCGTGGCGGCCGGCGTGGCGGCCGCGCTGGCGCACCTGCACGGCCTGGGGGTGCGCCCGGCCCGCTGAGGGAGGCCGCCGGGATCAGCTTAGCAGCGCAAGCGGTTGAGGACGGCGTCGGGGCGAAACCGCCTTGGCCAATAGCGCGCCATGGGCCCTGTTGGTCGCGCGGGTGCCGACCGCACGGGCGCCGGTTGTGCGCCCGCGCACGACGCGCAGGCAGCTGACGCGCGCGCGCGCGCCAGGTGTGCCATGGCGACGTCTATGCGCACAATGTCATGGCCGACGCCGCCGGCGCGACGACGCTGCTAGACTATGGTGCGCCCTCCGCGGCAGCAGGAGCTCAAAGGGGCGCAGTGGCAAGCCTTGTGGCTCACCTCAGCAACACGGTCATTGCACAGCGGGTGTCAATCGGCGGCGACGCGCCCGCCGCACTCGCCCTAGCTCGGGCCCCCTTGTGAGACCCGCGACCCGCGCGCCGGCAGGCGCGTCGTTCTGCTACGTGCGCGACGCGCCGGCGCCGTACGAGGCGCAGGAGGTGCGCGCGTTTGGGCTGCTGCTCGCCGACCTGGTCGCGCGGCTGGCGCCGGCGGCGCCCGCATGGCCAAGCCCAGCCCGGACCCCGGCGGCGGAGAGAGATCCCGACGCCGGCGGCGTCGCGCTTGGCGGCGCCCTGGCCGGCGTCATCGGCGAGTGCCTGGCGGCGGCGCCCGCGCAGCGGCCGGCCTTCGCCGCGCTCGCCCGGCGCCTGGAGCGGCTGGCTGCGGTGCGTGGCGGCGCCTGTCGCACTGCTCGGCTGTCAGCCGACGCTCTGCCAGTCTGCCTTGGAGTGACGTGCACAGGGGAGTGAGGCTGCGGGCCTGTGCTGTGGCCAAGGGCGGGACATAAGGAGAGCCATGAGACATGGACAGACCTCACGCAGCGCTTGGAGCAGCTTGCATGCACTTGCCGCCCGCTTCGGAGACTGCGCGGACAGAAGCTTCCAGCCACCGTTCCCTCGCCGCACAGGTTGTGAGGGCGAAGGAAGCCAGGGCCTCTGTGTGTGTGGCCGTCTGTGAGTGTGTGGCCGCCGGAGCATGCAGCCGCAAAGTTGCCTACACAGCGGCCGGCGTGCAGCTCATGCGCTCACCATCGCAGGGACCTTGCTGCAAGGAGACCAAAGACGCCCAAGGTGTGCCTCTGTGGTGTGGCAGGGAGCACCCGTGGGTGCGGGCGCGGCGGACCCAAGTGCTGCCCCTACACGCGCCTGAGGAGGCCGCCCGAGCTGGCGGCAAGGCGTGAAAGCCACCGACGGCGATGCATGCATCCACCTATAATCAGTTGGTAGGAGTCTCGGGCTGCCTTGCTGCGCATGGCAGCATAGTTCCAAGCTGGCAGCACCCGCAAGCGGCACAGCCGCGCGCGCGTCAGCGCTGCCAGAGCAAAGGCCGCCGCAGGGCAGGCGGCAAAGGCGGCAGGGACCTGCACACCTCGTACTCTTTAATGCGGCCGTTGCATGGGAACTCAGGGGCAGAGCATACACGACCTGATGGGTGGGCTATTCATTATCATGTGTGGCAGCCGCGCTTGCATCAAGGCGCGGACTGTGCTGTCTACGGCACACCTTGCATAACAGACTGACAGTGTGCACTTGGTATCGGGCTGCTGGTGCAGACGCATGCTTATGTATACGCTCCCTGTCATGCAGCAGCACCGCCTACTCAACGAGGCTGCATGTGAACCGGTGTTGGAGCGAACGCTGCCATCCCTGGAGGCCTGCGCGTGTGCGTCTGCAGCTTGTCTCTGCAATGCGGGCAGGTTGGTTGCAACCCTACCCTAGCTTCTCCCCGGGGGGCCCGAAAGTATGGAGCAGGTTCGGAGCGCTGCCCAACAGCCACAACCCAATGCAGTGAAGTCAGCGCAGCGTGGGTACAAAGGTGGCACGGAACGCGAGCTAACAGGGCCTCCGTGCGGTGTGACGCGGGCGTACCTGCATGGGCGCTGCCGTTACTGCGTGACTCTTGCCTCCCAGCCAGGCCTTTATGTCTTGGGCGAGGCCACAGCCTGACTGCGGACGTAGGAGACGCGCGGCCGGTTTGGATCGAGCATGGCACGCGCCCGGCCGCTGGCCCTTCCCTGCCTGGTTCCTAAGCGCCAGAGGACTTGCTTGCTTATGTCGTCGATCCCCGTGGCAGCCTGCTCAGGCTGCAAGAGTGCTGCAGTTGGTGCCTAGCTCTGCGCTCCCTGTGCTCGCATCTGGGCGCGTGTCTGCCCAGCCCCACAGTGCAAAGATCTTGTAGGACAGCAGGCTCTAGCTACAGTCGAGGTGTGGCAGCTAGCGTGCCTGGGCAGGCCACTTCGGGCCTGACCTTCGAGGTGTGGGGCATGGATGTATGCGGCGGAGCCGGCACAGGGACCGGGGCCACGGAGAGGGGCGCCCCACACCGGCAGCAGCGCGCGGCAGGCGGTGAGGCCCCGCGCGGCGCCCCGCCGCGCAGGTCGTGGAGGGCCTGACCTCCAAGACACAGGGCGGCGAGACGCTGCGCGTGCGCGAGGTATGGCGCGACAACCTGGACGAGGAGATGGACGTCATCCGCGGCGTCGTGGACGAGTACCCCTTCATCGCCATGGACACCGAGTTCCCGGGCGTCGTTGCGCGCCCGGTCGGCCAGTTCAAGAACAGCGGCGAGTACCACTACCAGACGCTCCGGCGCGCCCCGGCGCAGCGGCTGTTCAGCTCCGCCGCAGGGGCGGCGTCGCCGCGGTTGTTGTCGTGGCCTGGTGAAGGCTCTCATCTAGCGAACTCAAAGGCTTGTCACTCTGCTAGGCCTCGTGTCTGACAGAGCCTTCAGGCGCCCGCGGTGGTCACTTGTCCGTCCCGCGCAGGTGCAACGTGGACATGCTGAAGCTGATCCAGCTGGGCCTCACCTTTGCCAATGCTGAGGGCAAGCTGCCGCTCGTCAGCGGCGAGCTGTGCGTGTGGCAGTTCAACTTCCGGTGCGCCGCCCCCACCGCGCCGGGCCTCGCTTGCTCACCAGTGATCGCGTGCGAGCGGACGCGGGGAGGGCGCCGGTGGGCGCTCGCGGCGCATCGGGCAGGCACGGGCGGCCTGTGTCCAGCAGTGCGGTGGACGCAGTGGTTGGCGCATATGAGTCGCGCCTGAGCTTGCGGGACTGCTGGGGAGAGACTGGCTGGGCAGGCAGTGCGTAGTTTGCCGGGTAGGTTCAGCGCAGGTTTTGGCACTGATGAGCTCAGTTCACCTGCCCAGAATGTGGCACACCCGCCTTATAATGCTAACAGGCCCACAGAGGCCCTGGAAGCATGACGTGTGGTGACGCACTCCAGAGTTTGCGCGCGCAGGGAGTTCCGGCTGGCGGACGATATGTATGCGCAGGACAGCATCGAGCTGCTGAAGCAGTCGGGCATCAACTTTGCGCAGAACGAGGCGCGCGGCATCGAGGTGCAGCGCTTCGGCGAGGTGCTCATGTCGTCCGGCATCGTGCTGAACGACAAGGCGCGCGGCCCGCCCGGCCGAGGGTGGGCTTCTCATACGGCTTACCTGAAGAACGCACACGGATGCTGGGTGTGCGCGCCAGCGGGTTGGGTTTTAGCGCAATGTGGCCTGGGCAGTGAGCAGTGAGGTGCGGGCGCTTGGCATACCGCGCCTGTGCTGTGCTGGCCACGCGCCGTGTGGGCCGAGCAGGATATTGGGTAGGGCAGCGCCCTCTGCTAGCGCCCCTGGGTCCCGTCCCTCGCGCTTGCGCATGCGCAGCCCCCCGGCCGGGCGCGGCCCGCCGCGCAGGGGCGGGCACAGCGCGGCGGGGGGCGGCCCTCGGGCGCGCGGGCGCCGAGGCGCGGGGCGGTGCCGCGCGCGCAGGTGCAGTGGATCACGTTCCACAGCGGCTACGACTTTGGCTACCTGCTCAAGGTGCTGACGTGCCAGCCGCTGCCGCCGGGCGAGGCCGAGTTCTTCGAGCTGCTGCAGGCGCGGCCCCGCAGCGGCCGCCCGGCGCGCGCTCCCGCTGCCGGCGCCTGCGGCATGCGCGAGCGCCCTGAGCGTACACATCCTGACTCGCTCGAGGTAGGGCGCACTTCTGCAGGACCGGCCGCGGCGTGACGGGGGCCACGCTCGCCCCACGAGCGGCCACTCAGGCAAATCATGGTGGCCGGCAGCAGGCCGCGCCGGGAGCCAGGCCCGGCGCCCAGTGAGCGTGCGGTCGTGTGCAGGTGTACTTCCCCAATGTGTACGACATCAAGTACCTGATGAAGTTCTGCGGCAACCTGCACGGCGGCCTCAACAAGCTGGCCGAGACGCTGGACGTGGCGCGCATCGGGCCGCAGCACCAGGCGCGCCGCCCGCCAGGATAGGTAGGTTAGGGTACAACCCTAGCCAGGGCCGGCGCCGCGGGGGTGCTCGCAGTCCAGGTGCACGCACAGCCGGCACGGTTGTTCTCAGCAGCTAGACGGGCGTGAGGGATGCGGCAGCCTGCAGCGGGGCTGCCCGCCCTGCCGCGGCTGCCAGCGCGAAGACTGGGGTCGGCTGCCATGGGCGGCCGGCTGCGCCTGCCGCCCGCCGCCTTGCTCTGCCGGCCACGGCCAGGGCGCTTCCGGGGTGGCGCCGCCCCGCCCGCCCGCGCCTGCGCGCCCCCGACGGCGCCGCGCGCGGGCGTAGGCGGGCTCGGACTCGCTGCTCACGGCCGCCACGTTCCTGAAGCTCAGCCAGGCCTGCTTCAGCGGCTTCGACGGCATGGCCGCGCACCGCGGCGTGCTCTACGGCCTCGGCTCCGACGGCAACAACGAGGCGCGCGCCCCGCCGGCAACCGGCCCGATGCCGGGTCTGCATGTGTGGGTCGGCGAGCGGGCGGTGGTAGCGGTTGCGGCACCCGGCGGCGGCGGGCCTGCGCGCTGTGGGCCGGCCGGGCCCCCAGTCCGCAGCCGGCACCCGTGGCGCGCACCGTTGCAAGGCGGGGCCAGGAGCAGCTGCGCCCGCGCCTGCGGCCGCTAGCGCCGCCGGACGGGTCATGGGCCGCCCCACGCGGCGCATAGCCTGCATGCGCCCGGCGGTGCAGTGTTGCGCGTGCCTGCTGCTTCCGCCGTGATTTGGCGGTACCGCCAGGGTCGCGGCACATGATCCGGCCCCGTCTCCTGCGCGGCGCCCGGCGAGCTGGCTGGGCACCACCCTTAAGGTCACTCTTAATCCAAATCCGGCACCTGCGCGCGCAGGTGGTGATCAATCATGACTGAGTGCGCGCGGCGCCGCTCTGCGGAGGCCGCGCATGCGCCGGCGGCTCCGCCGTATTCCGTGGCCGCCTCGCTGGGCTGACCTCTGGGCCCCCGGGACGCAGCCCCTGCCTGTTGCGTGGCGGCGCGGCCGGGGCGCCGCGCCGGGGCGCGCGCGGGCGCCGCGCCGGGGCGCGCGCGGCGGCCGCGCCGGGGCGCGCGCGGCGGCCGCGCCGGGCACTGGTCTGGCGGCGGCGCGCTGCGGAGTGCCCGCGGGGGCGGGCAGGCCGTGGGTCGTGAGTCGAGCAATGCGTGTTGAGGTATTGTGATGGGCTGCCCTACAATCGCAGCATGGAAAGCGTGAAATGCACTAGCTGTAACCAGTACAGACTCGCAGGGGCCCTGGCCTTGTGTCGCAGGATGGCCGGAATGCATGCACAGGCCAAGAGGGCGCCTGTCCGGCGGCGCACGGCCGCACTCGTTTACACACGCGCAGCAGTGCGCGTTCGTGCCAG
>JAABUV010001151.1_pt1 | contig 38817 bp, 24 predicted proteins | sample 5559971 | NCBI WGS metagenome assembly JAABUV01 (sample SAMN10711881, study PRJNA513362) | rock metagenome | isolation source: Antarctica rocks | place: Antarctica: Victoria Land, Knobhead nord | collected 2015-12-19
CTTTGACGGGTGCGCCGCCGCGCCAGACAGATGAAGTTGGGCGCGCGAGGGCGGCGCGGCGGCGGCGCGTCAAGCCACCCCCTGCGGAGGCTGCCGCCTGACCACGGTTTAGTGGGGCGCTACCCCCGCTCCCTTTGGTAGTCGAAATACGCGCGGTTGTTGACGTACTCATACTCTGGATGCGCGAAATGTACCCGTCCCCACTTGCGATAGTCGGCTAGCTTCTCGATCTCCTTGACCGAGGCGATGGGGGGACGGTCCCTATCCTCTGCTCTCGATACGTTGCTTAAATCGGCCTCGGTGGTGATTGTCTGAAGCAACTCAGTCACCTTCTTGAGGGCTGCGCAGTCGTCCACATTGTAGGTCAGGAGCTTCTGCTTCCACTCCTCATCGTGGCTGGCCTCCCACCGCGCTCTCCACACAATGCTCTGGATTCCCGAGGAGTCTGGCTCGGTCCACGCATAACCGATACATGCGCCAATATCCTTCAGGCCATTCGAGTACGTGGGGAAGTAGATGTGGGCATAGATGACAGAGAGGCTATTGACCAGGGTGTTCAATATGCTGTCTACCAGATCCGGGTTCTGTGCCCCCTTCCGCATCCGCTTGATGAAGGCATGCTCATAACTCCCATAACAAAACACACGGACGTCATTGTAGTGAGTGACTTCGGCGACGAACTGCTCGAATATGTCCGACTCCTGCTCTTTCGTGTCGGCCCAGAACGAGCAGGTCTTTTCCGAACCGTTCTCCACGATGATCAGGCCAATGAGATACACGAACCCTGCCTCAGGATTGCTCTCGACATCGAGGTAGATGCGTACAGGGCTGGTGGGTAACTCCGGCATTCCGAGGACGTAGATTCTCTTGTCGCGTAGCGCTAACGCCTGCAAAGCATGGTACCGGCGATGCGTTCCCTGGCCTACTCTCTTCCCCTTGCGCCGTGGTCTGAACGTGTGAGCGAGTTGTGTGACGGTGAGGATGCCTTTTCTGCTGTAGCCTTTGATCTCCTTTTCCGACAATCCCCGGAGGAGGCTGAGATTATCCTCCCGCACCGCCTGGTCGCGGCAACGCTGGCGAAACTCACAGATTTGACAGTGCGCGTTGAGGATCAGCTTGGGCGGTTCCTCAGCGTCGCGCATCCTCTTTAGATCCGCGAGGATGTGCTTGGCCTTTCGTAGATCAGGGTTGAGGCGGACCGTCGCAGGCGTACAGTCCCTGCCATGCCAGATGATTCCACGGCCAGGCACGAGTCCCTGATACTTGGAGAGAAGCAGGGCGCGTAGTTCTAGGAGAAGTCTCTGCTCTTTACGGACGCGCGTCCCCTCATAGAACAGCATCGGGATATAGTGGAATTGCCCCAACTTCGATGCGCCAGGAACTCTCTTCAGCCCGTCAAAGGAGAGGGAGATGGAATCATCTTCTATGGTGGCATCCAGAACGAAAAGATGGCCTCGCTCCAAGGTGGTTGTGGTCAGAAAAATGTTGCTTGCAATGTGGCTTCCCCGGCTCTGGGCGCGAATGCTGGCACTAGCATTGCACCTCACTTCGTTCCTGCTTGCCACGAGCAAGGATTCATAATCTGACGTGACGCCCTGCTGCCCGATCAGTTTGAGATAACCTTTGTATTTGCAGGACACGTAGCCTTCGAGCACGTCCCCAGTTATCCTAGCCGCCATGAGTAACCTCTGGATATGTCATATCGCCTGATTCGGCAGACGCGATCAGCATCCGGTGTTGCGTCGTGACAACACGGTGAACGGCAGATTAAGAAGTGGTGCTAGCTGAAATCTTCTACCATGTGTTGGCTCACATATTCGTCTAATCTTTCGACGTTGTCAACCAATGCCCCCTATGATGTGTAAGGAGCCTCCTCATCTACCGTTTGTTACCAATATCTACCAACCCAAAATCCAGATAGCAAGAACGACGAAGCGTCCACTGACGACCACGGGCACGACGTGGTCGTCAGTGGACGCTTCGTCGTCCTGTTTTACCGCCGCGTTGCCTTATAACCTGGTGAGACTCACTCATGCGCCCGCCGCGTGGTGAGGATTGTTGGGAATACGGGCAGACCTGTGCTCACGGATCGTACTAACAGGCGTGACGACGCACGCGATTCGCGAGGCGCAGTACGTCGTCGCGCAGATAGCGGCGGCCCTTGGCCGTCGGATCGCCGATCGGCACGATGAACCCCCGCGCAACCCAATTACCGATCGTCTTCACGTCGACGCCCAATAGGCGTGCTGCCTCGGCCCCCGTCACGCGTTCGGCGGCAAGGGCGATTAGGCGCTCCCGATCGAACAGGAACACGTCGCCCTTGCCACCGCCCCTGACAAGCGCGGCGTCGAGCTTGCCCGCATGCACCCATGCGTGCAACGTCGTCGGGTGGCATCCGAGAATCTCCGCGGCCTCCTCCGCCCCCATATATCGCTCCTTGAAGAGGTCGATGTCGGTGGCGTCATAATACGCGGTTCCTGCCGCGGGCGCGTCGGATGCGCCTGCCCTGTGGGTCGCCGGGTCTGGCGTGTTCAGCGGGGCTAGCAGCCCCGCCTCCGCCCACAGGCGCAACGTCACCTGCGTGCAGCGGAGCAGACGGCAGACCTCGGTCGACGTATAGCGTGTCGCGCCCTCCTTCGGCGCATGGCGGGCCAGGAACGCCTCGACGGACGCGGCGTCGAATCGGAGACCGGAGAGTTGAATGGAGTCCTGGAGGCGATGGGCGGCCACCTCGCCGGAATGCGCCAGGCGCAAGACGGCAGGTATGCCAACGCCCGCCGCGCGGAGTGATGCAAGTGTGTCAGTAAGCGTGAGACCCGGCATGGCCATGCGTTTGGACTGTGCCCGGACGGGGAGATGCCCGATCATCTCGGCCAGGGTATCGTCGACGGCTCCCTTCTCAAATAACCAGGGCGTCTTGACCGTCGCGTCCCGACGGGAGCACGGGAGGATGCCATCCTTCACCAACTCCACCAGGGCGACGCGGCCCACGCCTAGGTAGGCTGCCGCCTCCGTGAAGTTCATCTGGGCCGCGCGCAGCCGCGTGAGGCGTTCCATGCTCTCCTCATCGACCAGCGTCACAGGCCGCGCCGTGGCCCCCCACCGACCTCGCCGGACCGCCAACTCGCCCGCCGCGACATGCCGATCCAGCATGGCGCGGCTCACACCGAGTACCCGGCCAACCTGATCCAGGGTTCGGAAGCGCGGCAGCGTGGGAGCGAGCGTGCGCCGCACATGATGATAGAACTTGAGCCAGCGGAACACCCCTGGGGCTCGCCCCAAATGCGCGTAGGTTACCAAGCCGACGGCACGCCATAACCAGGCGAAGTCCGGCCCCGGCAGCAACTCCAGCAGCGCGTAGGGAAAATAGTCGGGGTCCGTCCGCCGCTGCTCGACGGCCGCGACGTGCAGGAGCAGGGTCTCCCACGTTGCTGGCCAGCCGGCGATGAGGCGCCACACGCAAAGCAGCGCCGCATGGACAGAGGCGTTGTTCGCCTGGTGGAATGCACGGATCGGGCGAGCGTCCGCGACCTCCGTTGTCGGCGCGAAGAATGGGTTGCGCCGGTCGCGGGCGCCAAGCAGGTTAACGAGCACGGTCGCGAAGCGGAAGAACGCGGCCGTCGTCACGCCCTCGAGCGGATGGCCGTCCGGCAGCGCCAACAGATCGCCCCCAGCCAGGTCTGGGACGCCCGGCCCATCGTCAGCATCCCCATGCCCGAGTGCGGCCCAGACAAGCGATACAAGTGCCAGACTGTCGGGATCATCAGCGATGGAGGGCGCCTCCAGTGTTCCCACATCGACGCCGCAGGTGTCGCATGTCCCGATGCGCGGATCGAAACGCAACGTCTCGCCGCACACGCAACGGTCAACCAGGAGCGCCTTGTGCGTCGGGCAGGCAGTCACGTAGCGCAGCGCCCACGGGAGAATCAGGGTGTGATCGGCGCGCCAGTGGTCTGGGCAGATCTTGCGGTGGCATTGCTGATTCTGTCCCATTGTGTAGAGGGTCAGCCAGCGGTCGTCCAGGAAGGGGAAAGGCATGTCGTCGTCCTCCCCCTCCTGGGTGGCAGCCTCGTTGGGTGCCAGGAGGCGGTAGGTATAGCGATGTAGCGTACGCCCCCAGATCTCTGCGGGGTCGAGTTCGGTCAGGGCGGAGAGAAGCGCGTAGTCGGCACGCGATCGCACATACAGGAGCGGTCGTGCCATCCCAAAATCGCGCTTCAACCACTCCTTCTCCTCGTAATGGTTGATTCGGTCAAGCCGCGTCATCAGCCCGTCGAGCCCCTCGCGGGGGACTGATGGCAGCGCGGCGGCTGTTTCCGGCAAAGCTGTCGGCATCGATCACTCTCCTGTTCTTCGTCAACGTGGGCATACGTCGACGGCGCGTTTTCGTGGGGAGGATTATGTCTGCGACCCTCCCCTATCTTTGACATCGTGCCACTAGCATTGATCGATTTACAGCACAGATAAGACGTGCTTCTTCTCCTTGCGCGGGCGGCCACGGCGCTTGCCGCTGCGGTTGTTGGTCCCGGACGAGGGGATAGGCTCCTCCGGAATCGGCGCGGCCTCGGGGCGATCCCCGTCGAACGGGTTCGGGATGTCACGGCGATCGCTGTGGTCCATCAGGTCGAACGCTTCGACCAGCAGATCCTGATTCACCGTCGCTATCCTGTGGTCGATTGCCGTGTGCGCGGCGCGCCGTACCAGCCTCATCAAGGGCCGTAGCATCCCCGCTGACGCGACGTGACAGCGCCAGGCGACGTCCGCATCGACGAGGCCAATCTCTCCGTCAAACGGGAGCAGCCGATCAAGTTCGGTCATGAAGCGGTAGAACTCATTCTTCGACAGATCGTCCTCGTTATCCCAGGCCAACGGCTCGAGCGTCCGGGTAGAGCCGAAGAAGCTGCCCAGTTGGCCCCCGTTGGCATCGAGCAGAAGATTGGCCTCGTGGTGCAAGCCGACCATGATGCAGCCGATGTGGACGTCCTCGTCCTTGATGATCGTCTTGAACCAGTTGGCCGCGTCCACGACGATCTTGTTGCTGTTCTGGTCCATGAAGTGCTGCACCTCGTCGATGATGACGATGCGCGTTTCGGCCTTCTTGACGCACTCGATGAGGCGGAAGGTCATGTTGGTCAGGGTACCCTTGTCCCAGCGCGGGTCGCCGAAGGCGCGCAGCAGCGCCGAGGCGACCGAGCGGTCCGTCGCGCGCGACGGCACAGTGGCGCGCACGACGGGGCGTTTCATGACGCCCGCCACGCGATTGGGTGGGTGCAGGGCGAGGATCGTATCGGTGATCGTCGTCTTACCGGTCCCCATCAAACCCGTGAGGAGCAGTCCGAGCGGTTCGCGCGAGGATTGCGCGCGCCGGAACATGTAGTCTACCTCCTCCAGGATGCTTTTGTAGCGAGGATAGGTAATGATGATGTTGTCGACGATGTGATGGCGCTCCTCGCGTCGTTGCGCCTCGGACCCGTCAACGTTGGTGGCCTCGGTGGCCTCAATGGTCTGCGTACTGTTTGTGCTTCCCACGGCGCACCCTCCTATGGATGTACCGCTTCGCTCTATCATGTATGGACGCGTCGCATTTATGGACGCTTCGTCGGACGCTGGAGGGATGGGCGCGGTTGGCCGATGCTACCGCCCCATCCGTCGCCGTCTTGGGTCTGTGGCCGTCGCTGCGGACGCGTCGCGGCCGGCGTCGTCGGGATTGGTTCCGCCGAAACCGGCGACGCCGGGTCTGCGCGCTTCTCGGCCTCGCCAGCGTCGGAGGCCGCGGGCAGGATGTCAGCGACGGGCGCGGACAGCGTGGGCGCTGTGCTCCGCGCACGCGTCGGCGCGGACAGTTCGGGGCGATGGCCGTCCGCCCCTGTCGCCTCTGCGTGGCGCTCTCCGTGCCCAAGTAACCGGGCATGCGCGCGACGAGTTCTCCGTCCACCGCGCAGGCTAAACTCCTCGGCCACGATGCGCGAGATCTCTACCTTGGCCGCGGCGAGGGCATAGACGTTGGGCGTATCGTTGGTGAGACCGGCATATTTTTTGATGAAGTGATGCTTCCAGACGGACAGCCCCGTGGCGTACTCCTTGTGTTCAGCGTTGGCCCCCACCTTGATGTAGTCCTGCTCCAGGGGGTCGAGCACGTAGATCATCCCCAGATCGCCCTGGTCGACCTTGATCTTGACGGTCTCCCCCGGCTTCAAGCGCTGCCGGAGGGCGGTCAGCGACGACGACTGGTAGCGGATGCAGTCGTAATCGATGCCATACTGCTGCGGGACACGGTGGTCCGTGCTCCTGAGCATGATGCGGATACTCTCCACGGTGTGCGGCAGGCACGGGGGATAGGCCGACCGCTCCCCGGCTTCCCAGCGGCGCGCGGGGATGCCCTTAATCCCCTTATGCGGACGCTCGGCGTAGTAATCGAGCAGGAAGATGTACAGCATGCGTCGGAACGCCGAGAGCGAGATGCACGCGTGCTTCATCGGGTCGTAGTCGCCGCGGGCGACGACGTTGGAGAAGGTCGTCCCCGGCAGGGTATGCAATAACCCCTGGTTGTGCGTGCGGATGTGGCGCTCATTTTGCCTTTCATCCACGGCTGGCCCAGCGGCATCTGCACGAGGTTCATGCCCAACTCCGCGCACGCCTCCTTCATGTCATCACCGACGAGGCACGACTCGTTGTCGACAATCAGGTTCTCCGGCACGCCCCACGACTGATGGCGGTGCTTGGTCCCATAGAGGGCGATGGCGTCATCGGACGGGATGATGCCGTGCCCCAACGTCTGCGCGGACGTCCAGTAGCTATCGGGCTCGAAGCCAACGTCCCAGCCCCACGGATACCGACTCTCCCCATCGATTGCGGTACAGAGATAGGGTCGCCCAATCGGCAGCCTGTCCACATCGTCGACGACCATCAGGTCAAGCGGCGTCTGGTCCATCTCGATGCGCTCGTTGATCCGCGTCGGTCGCGGCCCCGGTATGACTATCTGGCGCGCGTGCTCCTCGCGCGGGCTCAATTCCCGCGTCAGCAGGTACTCCAACCCTTTGGTCTTGATACGTCGGAAGACCGTCGTGTCGCTGACCGGTTCGACTGTCGGGTCGGCATCCCTGTATTCCTCAATCTCCTGTCTGATGCGTGCGACGATCGTGACGTGGAGATCGACCACTGATGTCCTGGGTTTCCCGCTCGGCCGCACCTTCGCCTCTTCGAGGACCGCGTCGATGATCGTCTCGATGTCGTGGTCGACGCGGCCCTCCCCCTTCCCGCCTTGGTCGCTCGTCGCGGCGACGAGCGACCACACGTCACCGCCCGTGCCAAAGGCCTTAATCCATCGCTTGATGCTGGAGGGGCTGTCCGCCTCCCCCACACGTCCGCGCGTTGGCCGTGAGCGCGGCGTGCCGTTAGGATCCGTCAAAAGTATGGCATCGTCCCGGAGAGCCTTGAGTCGGTCGCTGCGTTCCTGCTTCATGTCGCGCAGTCGCCGGCCACGCTCCGCCCGCGAGAGGAGCAATAACGGCCGGATGATTTCATAGCGGCGCCACGCCTCTGCCCGTTTCTTCTCCGGCAAACCTTGGAAGTCCGCGAACGTATACTCCGTCGCCAACGGACGGCCGCGACGACGACGGGCGTTGGGACCGCGCACCTCGAAGAGCAGCGTGCCGTCGCGGTAGGCGACGAGCAGTTGCTCCCGGCTGGCCCGCTCCTGGCCGCCGATCGTCTGGTTCTCAAGTAAAAAATGGTCGTCAAGTAGGACTTGAACGATGATGAAGACCTGGCGCCGCCACTCGAAGCGGGTGCCCTTGGTGAACCTGCACAGTGCCATAAACCCCTCCTTTTGTTCTACGCGCGGACGCCCAACTCATCGCCCACAACGCAACCCGGCTCGCGCAACCCGATCCGTAGCGGACCTCCAAAGTGGCGAGCCGTAAGATCGGCCCTAGCCTCCAATGGGCGATGCTCCGGCAGGAACACGAGGCTGTCGCCCCCGATTGGCTCCACGTACAGATCGACGTGGAGCAGATGGCGGAAAATGAGGTTGTAGACGTACCCGATGTGGGTGAACGGGTGGCTCCCATCGGCCAGATAGGCTGCGACATCCCACAGGCGCGCACCATCCGGGTGCGCCGCGACGAACGCGATGCAGCGGCGCGCCAGGGTCGGCGAAACGAGGAGGCGCCTGTATCGGCAGAGCACCGTCACGTTGTCCAGGTAATGCCCGACGCGCAGGTCCCGCTCGGTTACGAACAGGAACAGCCCGCCATTCTCCGCCGCGTAGGCGCTCCCGATCTTGATCTGCTGGAGGGCATGGTCACTGTCCTTATGATCGAAGGGCTTGCACTCAACGATGACGAACCCTGTGTCGGTCTCGATCCAGTAATCCATCGTGTACTCATGGGTCGAGCCGTCGTGGAAAGGAGCATCGATCGTCCACGGCTCGTACTCGAAACGCTTGACCCACCGCTCGAAATCCATCAGTGGACACAAATCCCCTTCGATCGTCGAGTTGGCGCCAACCGGCCCCTGCATTTTCACGCTAGCGTACGATGTGACGATGTTCCGCGGATTGTGCCGTCGACGCTTAAATGCCATGGGTCCTCCTGCTACCCGTCACGGACGCTATGCCGGCGCGATCGGTTCGCGCCGATGCGGTCTCGCCGCGGCCGTGTGCCCCCTGGCCCGACATGTTGTCCCCCTCCATAGCGTCACTCGAACAGGGTTGGACGAGGTCGGCGACGCGCACGGCGCGGCCCGCTGGCCGGTCCGCGCGGCCGAGCGGGAGGCTCGCCATGGCGAATGGGGTGCTCGCGTCCGCCGCGAGCGTGCCTCGCGCCCTCGCACCCCTGCGAGGGGCACATGCTGGAGCGCCTATGGCGATGCTGTCGCCCACAGGTCCTAGGTACGGACGACACGCGGAGTGCGCGTGTCCGCTATGCGCGCGACGGACATAGGCCAATAGGCCACCCATCACGCCGCGAGACTGTGCGATTGTCGGCCATGCTACATGATGCATGTCGTGTCCCTCCCCGCCACTGCAACTACTGTCCTCGCCGACGCGACGATAACGCGTGATCGACGATGCGATCGTTGGGCGACAGATGTCGCCCGATAAAGATTCGACGGGCTGCCGGGCGATGGCTACGCGACTCGGCGCGGACCAGCACCTCGGTCGCGCCCCTACCCGTTGACGCCGCGTGACCATGCCTCTGGCCTGTCCGCCCACCTCAGCACGGAGAAGGTGGATGTTCTCCGCCCCCCGAACTCCTCGGAGCCTGTCGCATGCGCCTCCTTTCGCTCTCATCTCGCCACTCCACCGCGATGCCATCCACCCTGCTTCCCACGGTCTATGCCGGCCCTCCTCCCGTGCCGGGCAGGCACGCGCGGACCTCACCCCCGAGTCCCGCCATTGGTGGGACCGGAGCCTACCTACTGCGACCAGCAAGGCCGCTATCTTCACCTGTTAACGTCCCGACGGCGCGGGCGACGCCGCCAACCATCCCGACCACGGGCACCTGACCCTTGCCCCTACCGCCGCGATCGGTATATGCTATGCCTGCCCGGTCACTACTAGACTACGATGGACTCGCACTGTGACACGGGGCGTTACACCCAATTTCCGATAATAGTCTTCCATTTTTCTCAAGATGTTAATAACTCTCTGGGGTACATTGATATGGTCGTGCATCTCCGTCTAGTCAGTGATGCCGAACGAGCCGAACTCGATTACATCACCACATATGTCCCTTGCAACGAATGGGACGTAGAGCGCCCCGACGTTGTCGTTCGCGCCCGTGTCCTCGCATTCGCGAGTGAGGGATGGAAACCATCGTTGATCGCGGCCCGCGTGGGCGTCACCGAGCGCACCGTCCGCGAGTGGATCGGACGTTTCAATGCGCTCGGTGACGCCCACGATGACCTGTCACCCCGCGATGCCGTCGCCCAAGCCCACGCGCTGTACGATCTCCTGCAAGGAGTGCGGCGCCCCGGCCGGAGCCGCACACCCGTCTACGGGCCGGATGTCGTGCGGCGAATCGGCGAAATCGCGCTCACGCACCCCGCCGATCTCGCGCTGCCCTACGCACATTGGACGCTCGAGCGCCTCCAACGCTACCTGAACGAGTGCGAGAGCATTGCCATCCGGCATAGTCGCCTCGCTGATATCCTGCATGCGTCACGGATCAGCTTCCGCCCGCGCCCCACTGATCAATATCTATACTTCGGAGACCGCTCGGGAGACGTGCGCCCATGGATGGTCACACCCTCAACCCCCCTTGGGAGACGCGTGTCCGGCGGGCGGGGGCGGCGAGAACTCCCCGCCCCCGACGCCTAACCCATCGATCGTGCCCGTTAGCGGCCCTCGCCCCGGGCACAGCGCCCGACCCGGCCCAGGTTTCGACGATCCGGATATCGTCGGGACCTGCACGTGAGCGGTATCCATGTGCGAGCGCGAGATCGAGTTCCACCTGCGTGCCCAGGGGAGCCGGCGAACGACACGGTATCTCGCATGCGGACCCCCTGTGATCGCTAGGCGAAATCCCGCCATTCGATACGATAACTGACGGCCACGCTGGGGCACCATTTCCGATGCTCATGTCGTAGTCCTTGCTGCTTGGAAAAAATAATTCGCTGTCGCCTTTGTAGAGCCGATAGACAGCAGGACGACCATGGCGGGGGTTATCGTATCAAGTGGCCGTAAATTGAGTAGCGTTCACACCCCCGGTCGAAAGGCGCGACCCTCTGTGAGTTGTGCCCTGCCCCCGACCGGACGTCCGGCCAGGGCGATCGGCGTCGATACCCGGATCCCGTGCTCCTTCCGAGCAGCGTCCGTCCACCCGTAGAAGACGGGATTCCCCCCCGTCGGCCGGACCCTGGTGGGCCGGGCAACGCGCGACGATGGCGCAATGGACGCAATGGGAGCCAGTACGTGGTGCGTGCGCCCCCTCCTTCGTCGCGGCCACGATCGCCCGGCGGGTCGCCGCGCCCGCCGCGACCTGCGCCTCCGTCAACGCGGCCCGCGCCCACTGGCTCGTCGCCGGGTTGATCTGCACGATCTCGACGCGCTCGATGCTGTAGGCGAATTTGACGAGGAGGTCGTAGACAAAGGAGGACGCCAGGTCGGCCAGGTCATCCTCGATAGCGCCCGTCGTGATGTCGATACAGGCGAGATGGTCTGCGCCCTGCGCGGACGTGGCGAGGGTGTCGAAACAGCCGGAGAAGATGACGGCACTGGCGGCCAGGCCCGCGACCATGCGACCAGGGGTGCGCACGTACTCCTCGGACGACACGATCGTGGTATACCCCTGCTCGACCAGGAAATCGCGGTAGCCGACGAGGCTACGCCGGGCAAGGTCGAGGAGGAATGCCTCGTCATCACATGGATGTGGCACGGGGACCCGCGCCAGCACGTCGTCGACGGTCGGCATCTCGCCCGCGATGGCGCGCTCAGTGTGGCAATGGATCACGGCATGAATGTAGTGGCCGCGCCGGAGATGGCGCTCCACAGACAGGTCTGGCCGCTGGGAATCGTGTGCGGAGAAAGCGAGGGGACAGCGCGCGAACCGTTGTGCGCTCGTAGGGGTGATGCTCACGGTGGTGACGCCGCTTGCCTCCCACCATGGAACGTACGTGGACTGTGCCATGGACTATCCGCACCTTTCGTCGCGCGCGAGAGCACATCGCGTGGCGGGCTCGTACGAGAAATGCACACTGTCGTAGCCGTTGTCAGCACGGCATGTTGTCTCGCGCGGAACAGTTTTCATCTCGATGCGCTCATGTACGTATGTATCTCTTTTCTCTACGTCCTCATCACGTACAGGATGATCAAGAGCAGCGGGACGACCGTTGTCGGGCGGATGCCCGCGATACCGCGGGCATCCGCCCGACAACGGTCAGCCACGGATGGCGCTAAAATACCGCCGTCGTCATGCCGGGGCGACTGCTGTGCGCGGGGCAACGGTCCACATAATCACAATAGGAGCAGTACTGTCCGACGGTCGGCGGATACTGCCCTTCGACAGCGGCGCGACACATAGCGCGGACCAGTGTCGCCCCGGCTTCGATCTGCTCAGATCCAAGGCGCGCACGGGTCGACTGGCCTGTCGTCGGCACAATCTGCACGATCTCGATGTCCTCGACCATGTGCGCGAAGGCCGCGAGATGGCGATACACCCAACTCGATGGCGAGGCGAGCAATTCATCGGGACCGGCGACACTCGTCGCCTTCAAGTCAGCGACGACCAGCATCCCCGTCTTGTCCAAGCACATGAGATCGGCGCGGCCCGAGAACACGACCTCGGCACCGGGGACGTTTCGGACGGCACGGCGTGGGGTGCGTATGTACTGTTCCGATGAGATGATCTGGGCGAACTCCTGCGCGTCGAGCCACGAGATATAGCCGATGAGCGCCTCGCGGCCACTATCGAGGATTGCACGCTCCTCGTCGGCCCCATCCTGATACGCCGCCGGGACCGGGACGCGCGAGAGCACAGCGTCGACGGACAACGCGCGGCCGTCGATCACGGACTTCGTGTAGGTGTCGGCCAGACGATGGACATACTGACCGCGCTGGATCGCGCGGTTGGCCGAGTGATCCTGCGTGCGATACACCTGCTGAAAGTAGAGAGGACACTGGCCATAGGCGGCTAGGGCGGAGGGGGTGACCGTGACGGTGAGCGGGGCGGCGGGGCGACGGGAGGTGGGAACGGTGTCCGGCACATGAGGTAGGCCGGGGACGCGGGACGAACCTGTATCATCGACGCGGGGAGCGTCAACCGATTGTGGGTGAGCGACTGTCATAATGATGCACCTATCCTACTTGCGACGTCTACGTGTGCGCTGTGTGGACGGTGCCGTGTGTTCACTGGCCAGCGGCTATCCATCGTGCACCCTATTGCGAGGGGGGAGAATGCACGGGAATGCCACAATATACTAGGATAGTAAGGGCCAGCCACGGCGCGTAACGGTACCTGGTTGGTCATGGTGGTGGCGCCACCGCCGGCGGTACGGATTCTGTTAGCGCAGGTCCGTGCCGCTTTTCACCCCCTTTCGCGCCATAGGACTGCCTGTTAATAGTACATCAGTTCTAATAGCGGCAGGAAGCATCATAACGCATGCGCCAGGGAATGTCAAGGGTTTCGACTCCAGATTCCAGAAAACGTTTGGAGAGGCCAGATGCGGCGCTGGCAAGGCCGACAACGCCATGTGGCGCAGCGAAAAAGCCGTGACCATGCCTCCATGAGGCAGATACAGACGTACCGACGGCGCATCTCTGATACAGAGGATGCATCTGCAAGGGACGTGGTTAGCGACGAAGCGGGCTGCGCCTCGTGACCGGCCACGTGCAGGATAGGACGACGCACAGCCCGAGTTCTTGCAACGTCTGTCCCGCAATCATGCGTGCGCGTAGGCGTAGAGAAACGCCTGTAGATCGTCGGCTGACCCGGCCTCGCCCGTGTCCGGGAGGAAAACAACATCATCTCTCTGGCAATAAAATGTCCGGTTCCAGAGGTCCACTTGTCGAGCCCACTGCGGGAGCGCCTCGCCCAGCAGTGCACGCCGTGCCTTGTCCGCTCTCCACGCCCTCACGGCACTCCGTACGGCGAGGGCACAGATGATGAGACCGATGGCGACGAACCCATACCCTGCTCCATGCAGACCGTTGTCGACAAAAAACCATAGGCCAATGACGATGGCGACGGCTGACCACGCCACGCTTTTCGCGTACGGTGTCCGATCGTATGTTGGCCTGGGTGGTGGGGCAAGTCGCTGGCTTAACACCGTCCTGGATCCGCCGGATAGCGTCGTCTGGCCACTCATGTCGATCATTCCGCCGCCGCGCTCGCCCGCCATGAACCCGGTGCTCGTCGTCCTGCCCGCCACACCGGTCGTCGAGCTCCCCGCTTGGACGACGACGGACAGTTTTTCGACACGATCCACCTGACCGCATCTGGGGCACGCAAGATGGTGTCCTGTCATAGGCACGTATAGCTCCTTTTTATAGCAATGAACCGGCAGGATGATACGGTCTCCAGGCCATTTTGGCCGACGGCCGTCCCCGCCATGGTGCGTGGGGCGCCACATGGCGCCCCACGCACCATGGCGGGGACGGCCGTCGCACACGTCCCTATGCCGATGGGGCGGGAACGTGTGTCAGACACAACGCGCGGTGTAGTGCACTGAACCGCCCATTGTTGCCCTTTCTAAGGTGGTACTCATAGGCCGTGGTATTAAAGGCCGTGGACCTGCAGACGCTATGATACTACGCTACACGCCGGAGAGCAAATTTTTCGTAAGGCCACTGTAGTGTCAGATAGACAGACAAATGGGCAGCCGTCCTTGCGCGTCCTCTTCGGACGGCGCATCCGTGTTCTGCGGCGAGACCGCGGCTTCTCGCAGGAGCGTTTCGCCTACCACGCGGGGCTGGACCGCAGTTACGTCGGGGGTATTGAGCGGGGACAGAGGAACGTCAGCCTCGACAACGTCGCCGTGCTCGCCCGAGCCCTCGATCTACCCGTTCATGAGCTGTTCCTATTCGACGGGCCGAACGGGTCGGATACGCCCGGTAGGTAGCGCTGCCCCGACACAAGCCACGCCGGTATCCTACGCCTTGACGCACGCGTCGCTTACCACGTTTCCGGTCTGAGAGGCGGTGCTATTGACGGTGAGCGTGCTCGTCGGTGGGCACAGTCAGGCTATGCAAGGCGAGGTACTTGGCTTCGAACTGTTGCAGCTATACGCCACAGGTCTGTGGCATTGGAATGCAGATGGACACCTCTGACCCACGTCGTCGCCGTGAGTCGCCCCGCCCCCGTCGTAGCCCCACGTCCCGGCTCCCCCATTGTAGACGACGCGGTTGTGCTTGGGCGGAATCGCTCGGCTCACAGTTACTCATGGTGTTCCTGGCGCTCCTGGGTAGACAATCACGGCTGGTATGCCTGTTTTAGCCGTCTGTCAGGGAAAGGGTACCCATTGACGCCGACGCTCACATATAGGGCCGTGTCCGACAGCATCAGGCCCAATATAAATCCGACAAACAGCGCGGGAGAAGGCTTGCAGAGCCTTCTCCCGCGCTGTTCCTTCGAGCCTACCATACCGGGGCATCGTCATCAGGCCCAATAACTGTGAAATGAAGCCCAATAACTATGAAATCCTGTAAAATCCTACAACAGGTATGCTAGTTAGAACGCGCCCATGATCTGGGGGATGGAAGGGCCGAGGATCACGACGAAGATCGACGGGAAGATGAACAGGATCATGGGAAAGAGCATCTTCAGGGGCGCTTTCTGCGCCAATTGCTCGGCGCGCTGGCGGCGCTTGGTGCGCAGCTGGTCGGCCTGCACGCGCAGGATCTTGGCGATGCTCACGCCCAATTGGTCGGCCTGGATAATCGCGCTGATAAAGGTGTTCAGGTCGTCGACACCGGTGCGCGCTTGAATCTGGCGCAGCGCCTCGCGCCGGCTCTTGCCCAGGCGCATCTCGGTCAGATACTTCTCGAACTCGATCGTCAGCGGGTTGTGCGACTTCTGGCAGATGCGCCCCAGCGCCGCGTCCAGGCCGAGCCCCGCCTCGACGGAGATGGAGAGCACGTCGATGGTGTCGGGCAACGCCTTGCGGATCGTCTTCTGGCGCTTGCGAACTTCGTCCTTGATCCACAGGTCGGGCAAAAAGAAGCCGGCCACACCGGCCAGCAGCGTATAGAACGAGGTCATGACCAACGTCGGCGCCGCGATCAGCGGCGGCAGCAGGAACTGCGCGCCCAGCGCCAGCAAGGCGAGCGCGACGGCGGCGACGACTTTGAGCCCCAGGAAGGTCTCGACGGTCAGGTTGCGTGGATTGCCGGCCATGGCCAGCTTGGCCGCGATGGCCTGCGCGTTGGCGCCCGGCGCGAAGCGGCCGGCCAGCGCCGACGCTCGCTTCAGGAACGGCTTGATGACGCGGTCGGCGAAGGGCTTGGCAAGCTCAAGCTCTTCGAGCGCGCGTATGCTCGGCTTGTTGGTGGCGCTGCCCAGGCTCTCCAGGCGCTCACGCACCGTGAGCGGCGTCTGGCGCTGCGAGAGGGCGTAGGCGCAGGTCACGACCCCTGCCGCGAAGACGGTCGACGCGCCCAGCGTGATCACCTGTGTGGTCTGCACTATCATATGCCTACTCCTAGTTACAAGTCGTGAGTCGTGAGTCGTGAGTCGTGAGTCGTGAGTCGTGAGTCGTGAGTCGTGAGTCGTGAGGAGCTTAGGCTCTACTTGTTCGGCGTCAACCGCACGGCTGACCGCTTCGTACCTTCTATCGACTCACGACTCACGACTAATTGCTATACCTCGATCGCCACGATCTTGCGCATGACGAAATAGCCCACGCCCATCATGATCAGGGACACGCCCATCATGATGATGCCGCACGGCTGCCACGATGTATCGCCGGCCCCCGCTGGGAAGAATGGTAACCCTCTGAAGAAGGTGCCCATGTAGTGCGAGTCGATCGTGAACAGAAAGAAGAATAGCGCGATGGGCAGGCCCGTGATGATGTAGCCGGCCATGGTCTGCTGCGCGGTCAGGGTCTTGATCTCACCTTGCAGCTTGACCCGCTCACGGATGGTGGTAGCGATGATATCCAGGATCTCGGAGAGGTTGCCGCCTACCTCGCGCTGCACGTTGATGGCCGTGACCATCAACTCGAGGTCCACGCTGTTGATACGCCGCACCAGGTTGCCTAGGGCCTCCTCGGCGGTCAGACCCAGCCCAACCTCACGGGTGACACGCTGGAACTCGTCGGAGATCGGCGCCGGCGTCTCACGGCCGACCAGATCCATCGACTGTAGCATGCTGTAGCCGGAGCGCAACGAGTTGGCGAGCATGGCGATGGTGTCGCCGAGTTGATTGTTAAACTTCTTGAGCCGGGTGTTCTGCTTCATGCGCACGTACCAGTGCGGCAAGATCAGCCCCGCGGCCGTGAACAACACGGTGTGGACGGGCGTATTGAAGACGACCATGCCGAGGGCGAGGCCGCAGATGACGGCAGCGGCGTTGATGATGAGGAACTCGCCGACGGTGATCTTGAGGTCGGCGCGCGCGAGGCGGCGCGCGATCTTCTCGGCGAAGCTCTGGCGGGCCACGGCGCGGTTGACCTGCCCCACGATGAAGTTGCCCACGCCGGTCATATCGCCCTTTTTGAGCGAGAATTTGGGCGCTTTCGGTTTCTCGGGCTCGACGGTCCCGCCTACTCCCCAGCGCTGCAGACGCGACGTCACGACGACGCGCCTGTTGCCCAGGGCTAGGGCGCCGCCCCAGAACAGCAGCGCGATAGCCAGCGCCGCGCTCGCGGCAGTGGCGATGGTGACGATGTGCATCCTTTTCCTCCTAGCTATCAGCTATCAGCAGTCAGCAATCAGCTTTTCCTTGCCTGCCAGCGCGTCTGCTTGTAGCAACATCACTTGCGAGCCAACGCAAGCTGATTGCTGATTGCTGACGGCTGACTGCTTAAAAGAAGCGGTCGGCGCCGAAGACGGAGGCGGGCAGGAAGATGCCCTGCGCCTCGAACTTTTCGATGAACTTGGGCCGGATGCCCGTGGGCCGCAGGCGGCCGATGATCTTGCCGTTCTCGTCGATGCCGGTCTGCTCGTATACAAAAATGTCCTGCATCACGATGACGTCGCCCTCCATGCCCTGCACTTCGGTGATGTTGGTCACTTTGCGCGTGCCGTCCTTCATGCGCGACTGCTGCACGATGACCTCGATGGCCTTGGACAGCTGCTCGCGGATGGCGCGCAGCGGCAGGTCCATGCCGGCCATGAGGCACATCGTCTCCACGCGCGAGAGCAGGTCGCGCGGGGTGTTCGCATGGGCAGTGGTCATACTACCATCGTGACCAGTATTCATTGCTTGCAACATGTCAAGAGCTTCAGCGCCGCGACACTCGCCGACGACGATGCGCTCGGGGCGCATACGCAGGGCGTTGATCACGAGCTCACGGATGGCGACGCGCCCCTTCCCCTCGACGTTGGCTGGACGCGACTCAAGCGTCACGACGTGGTCCTGCCGCAGCTGTAGTTCAGCCGAGTCCTCGATCGTGACGATACGCTCGTCGTCGGGAATGAACGAGGAGAGGACGTTGAGCAGGGTCGTCTTGCCGGAGCCGGTGCCGCCGGAGACGAGGACGTTCAGGCGCGCCTCGACGCAGGCTTTGAGGAAGGCCACCATGTCCGGCGTGAGCGTGCCGAAGTTGACGAGGTCGTCGGTGGTCAGCGGGTTGCGCGAGAACTTACGGATGGTGACGACCGGCCCGACCAACGAGAGCGGCGGGATAATGGCGTTGACGCGTGAGCCGTCGGGTAAGCGCGCGTCGACCATTGGCGAACTCTCGTCGCAACGCCGACCGAGCGGCGAGATGATGCGGTCGATCACGCGCATGACGTGGTCGTCGTTCTGGAAGGTCACGTCGGTCTTGATGAGCTTGCCTTTGCGCTCGACGTAGATGCTCTTGGGGCCGTTGACCATGACCTCGGAGACGCTCTCGTCGTCGAGCAGGGGCTGGATAGGGCCGAAGCCCAGGATGTCGGCGACGATCTGCTCGAAGAGCCGCACGCGGTCGGCCCGCGTGAGTTGCGTCCCCTCGGTCTCTAAAATGGAGTCGAAGAGTTGCTGAATCTTCTTGCGCATCTCGTGCGTCTTGGATGGGTCGACGTTGGGGCCGATCTCGGCGATGAGCTTGTCTTGCACGCGGGAGCGGAGCTCGGTGAATTGGTCGAGGTCGCCGCCGACGGGACGGCGCAACGCCGCGATACCGTCGAGGTTGCGCGTCCCACCCCCTGGGTTGGCGAGCACGGTCGTCGGCGCCGCCCCGCTTCCGCCGCCCATCATCCCGGTCAAACCTGATGTGGGGGGCGGCGCCGAGATCACTTGCGCCAATGGACGCACGGGCGCCGGCGCGGCAGGCGTCCCCGGCGCACTGGGCGTCTCGTCGCCCAGCGCGTTGACTTGTTCGATCCTTTTTAAGAGAGACACCTTTTTGCTCCTCGATGCTCGCTGTCGCGTCGTACTATCCCATCTGTCCTGTAGCGCCCAGTATCAGCGACACGCATTCCCTGCTCAATCCCCCAGATGAGCTATCAGTCGGAAGTCGGAAGTCGGAAGTCGGAAGTCGGAAGCCGGAAGCCGGAAGTCGTGAGTCGTGAGTCAGCACGTTCTTACTGACTACCAACTGTTCACGCGTTTTTCCGCGCCATCAAACCCGTGAAACTCACGACTCACGACTCACGACTAACTACTTGGCCGGGCGAAGAGCTTGAACCGACCAGCGCGCGCAGGGGTGTTGGGCGCCGTGGCCGGCGGGGCGTGAAGTTCGGGATACTGCTCCGCGACGATGCGGTGGCCGAGGTCGGTGATGGCTACCGCCACCGGCGTCCCTCGTCCCGAGAGCGCCACTGGGTCCCCTTCGTTGATCGCGCGTAGGGCGCCTCGGTCATCGGTCGGGATACGTACCTGGACGGGACGCCCAAGCGTCGCCTCGACGTCGGCGATGGAAATGCCAGCCTGTGTCGTCGACCGATTGACGATGGGTATAATTTTGTCGTGGGGGAACTGGAGGAGGTCGGCGACTTCGAGGAAGACGCGCGCGCTCTTGATGGCGCTGAGGTCGAGTGTGACCACGAGCACGATCTTGTCGGCCGCCTCCAGCACCGTGAGCACCCGCTCGTCGAGCGCCGACCAGGTGTCCACCACCACGTATTCCGCCCGTTCGCGCAGCGCGCCGAGCACGCGCCGCAGCAGCTCCCCCGTCACCATGTCCGCCATCTCCGGCCGCGCCGGAGCCAGCAGCACCCGCACCCCGCTGCGCTCGTGCGTCAGCAGTCCCGTCTCCACGAACTCCGCGTCCACCGCCTCCAGCGGCGCCTGCAGGTCCATGATGCTCCGCGTGGGCGCCAGGTCGAGGAAGACGCCAACATCGCCGAAGGGGAGGGCGCCATCGACCAGCGTCACGCGCAGCCCGGCCTCCTGCCGGATCGCCACGGCCAGCGAGGTCGCCACCGTCGTCGTACCGGCCCCGCCCTTGGGTGAGAACACCGCGATCGTCTGCCCCACCCGTTCCCGCGCCGTCCCCGCGCCCAGTTCGCCCGTCCCACCCGCCGCCGCCCGTCGCGCCGCCGTCGTGTCGTGCACCTGGTAGATCGCGCGCAGCAGTTCCTCCGCCCCAGGGGGCGCGGCGACGAACTGCCGCGCGCCGGCCACCATGGCCCGCCGCAGCACCTCGGCCGACATATCCGCCGCCAGCACGATCACGCCCGCCGTCGGCAGTAGCCTCGCCAACGCCTCGGTCGTAGCGATGCCGTCGCGCCCTGGCAGGTCGTAGTCCACCAGCACGATGGCTGGCTCCAGCTTGCGCGCCAGCGCCAGCGCCGCGTCGCCGGTGCGCGCGACCCCCACGACCTCCATGTCTTCCGCCGCCGCCAGGATCGCCGTCACCTCCTCGCGCACCACGTCGTCCCCATGCGCGACCAGGACGCCGATCCTCTCTCTCACGCCCACGGGCTCCACCCGCCCTTACTCATACTCACGCTCATGCGCATGCCACATGCCCTACTTTCAGACTTGGTCTGACCCTTCATCGTCCGTTGGATCGTCGCGCAGCATGCGCGGAGAGACATCAGGAACTCTTACCCTTGCTTGAAGTTGTTGGAGCGCGTGCCGCTCGTCATATAGCTCGGCAGAACCGGCTGTGTGGTGAACGTCTTGGCGTTCTGCGTCTTGCTGTCAATGTCGGCCGCGGACCGCACCACGAGTTCGACGCTGCCGGCGGTCGCTTTGACCCAGGTGAGGATCACGGCGTCCTGATGGCTGACGGCGACGGTGTAGCTGGTCCCCGTGACGGCGAGGACGCGTGCGTTCTCGATCACCGTCTGGCTCTGCGACGTCCCATAGAGATCGGTCTTGCTGTTCCTGACGCGCGGTGTTATGTCAATGCCGGGCAGGCCGGACGGCGTTTCGCTCATGCTGACCTTGTAGCTGACCAACAGGTCGACGTGGTCACTCGGCTGGATATTGCCGCTGCCGGCGCTCGTCGGCAAGGCCGTCAAGGTTTCCGCCACCTCACCCTTGTTCAACATAGTGCTGTAGTCGACGGTCCCTGGGACTGTACTGGTGAGCAATTCGGACGCCAGCAGCGGCGAACCGGGCGTCACGACAAAGGCCAGGTGACGCGGGCCGCCGCCGGTCGGCGTCAGTAAGTCCTGCAGCCCGGCCATGCCCTTCACGTAGTCGACGGGAGGCGCGCCTTTCGTCTTGGCGTAGGAATCATAAGGGACGGCCGTGAACAGTTTCATGGCGAGCGCCGGGTCCGCCACCTGGCTGTACGCGGGCAAGACCGCGTTAGCGACGAGGACAGGCGCGGCCGGCGGCGCGGCCGGAGCCGTCGCGGCTAGCGATTGTGGCGGCGGCTGTTGCGCCTTACTCAAGACACTGAAGGCCAGGCCGAACGCCACCAAGGCGAGCAGCGCTCCGACGATGAACAGGTTGCGGCTGTTGCGGACGAACTTGTTGAGCATGACAGGACCCTCCGGGCCAGTAGTCAGTAGTCAGTAGTCAGTAGTCAGTAACGTGGTGTTACCCGACTACCAATAACTGGCTGCCTGCTACCGCTGATCGACGTGCTACTAGAAACCTTCTGACTACTGACTACTGACTACTGGCTACTACGCTTTGATCCACCCATGCCGGAGCGCGTAGACGACGGCCTGCGTGCGGTCGTTCACGGCCAGCTTGCGCATGATCGAGGTGATGTGGTTCTTGACTGTTTGATCGCTGATACTCATGCAGCGGGCGATCTCTTTGTTGCTATTGCCCTTGGCGATGTAGTCCAGGACCTCGACCTCGCGCACGGACAGCGGGATGAAGAGGGGTTCGACTTCCTGGTCAACCTCGTCGGCGAGGTCGCGGAAGCTTTTGAGGACGCGTGACGCTACCACCGGCTTGGACAGCACGCTGTCGTTAATGAGGTAGTGCCCCTGCGCCACCTGGCGCACGACGTCGGTGAGCGCTTCCGGCTCGACGCTCTTGGAGAGGTAGGCCGCGGCGCCGTACTTGATAGCGTAGAATAGCTTCTCCTCGTCCTCGCGGCTGGTCACCACGATCACGGCCGTGCCGGGGACCTGATGCTTGAGCGTACGGATCAACTCAAGGCCGTTAAGGCCGCCCACCTCGGCGTTGAGCAGCACCACGGAAGGCTCACGCGCCCCGGCAAGCTGCAGGCCCTCTTCACCATCCACCGCCTCGCCGACCATCTCGAACTCATCCGGATACTGCTCAAGCGCGTGGCGCACACCCTGCCGAAACAGGGGTTGGTCGTCAACTACCAGTACAGTCGTCATATCCATCACACAGACACCTTCCAGGCTTAATCCTTATTAACCAACTCTGGCGGCAGTATACGAGCCGCCACCGGGAGCATCAAATAGTACTTTCAGGCGACAGTCGGAAGTCGGAAGCCGATAGTAGAACGGCGCACCGTCTGGCGAGCGCGTGGCGGATGAGTGTTGGACCAATCAACAGTGAGTCAAACACTTCACTAACGACTTCCGACTTCCGACTTCCGACTAATCTGATACACCTGCGCGCCATCCACCACCGCGACGCGTCGCAACGCCGGGCTGTGGACCTGGCCGCGGTAGAGCGGGTCCTGCGCGGCGGCGTGCAAGGGGTCGAGCACCCAGTAGCGCGCGCCATACCGCCGCGCCACCGCCAGATCGGACGCCACACCATCGCTCGGCGCGGCGACATAGGCGCCGCCGTCGAGATAGGCAAAGAGAGGTGGATCGAGCACGAGCACCGGCCGGCCACGCGGGTTATGCTGGTGCAGCCATACCGCGACGCGCGCGTCGTGCGTATATTCATCGCCGTGCGCGGGAAACGTACGCCAGGTCATGTCTAGACTCACCACGAGCGCGCAGAGCACCGCTGCGACACGCAATACGGTGGACAGGCGCTCGGCCCTTTGCCGTGGTTGAGCCTGGCCCTGAAGGACCATGGCAGGGACTGGACCTTGAAAGGTCGCGACGGATGCCCCGCTCGTCGCCTGCGCGCTATGTCGTTGGGGTCTATGTTCTCCGCGTACGCTTATCGGCCATCTAGACCCTTCAGGGTCCGTGCCCTGCCATGGTCCTTTAGGGCCAGGCCGCGCCCGACGCGGGAGCCGCGGCCCATGCGCCAGCAGCCCCGCCAGCGCGTCGATTCCGCCGACGATGAGGCCCGAACCAAATGGGACGAGCGCGCCGCTGGCGTGTCCCAACGTGCCGTGTTCGAGCGTCGCCGTGAACAGGAGCGGCAGCGCCAACGCCAACATGGCCCAGTAGAGCAGGAATGGCCGGTACTCGACGCGCCGCCCCAAGCGCCACAACCCCGCGAGCAAGGGGGGGACTAGCACGACGAACCATAGCGTCATCCATACCGCCAGTTCCAGCAGCGCCGCGTTGACGCGCGCCGCGAGGATGTGCGCTATGCCCCAACCAGCGTACGCCCGCGCCGTCAGCAACTCGGTGTGCAACGCGTAGAAAGAGTCGTACGAGCGCATCCACAGCGCGCGCATCCCGCCGGCTGGGGCAAGATGGCCGAAAGCCACAAGGTTGTGCAGCGTCCACGGAGCCTCCGCCACGCCGAAGAAGACGACGGCGCCCACGACGCCGCCAGGCCAGAGTAGCCGGCGCGCGCCCCGCGTAATGAGCGCGCCCAGCAGGAGCGCGAGCAACAGAAAGACGCCCTCCTGACGCGTCAGCGCGGCCAGGCCCGCCAGGAAGCCGGCGGCGGCGTAGTTTACCCGGCCCGTGAGCGGCCCCTTTCCCTGCAAACCCCGCGCCGCCAGCAGCAGCGTCGCCGTCGCCAGGACCGCGTAGAGCACGAACGCGTCGGGTGTCGTCCAATCATGGAACCACACGCCGTTGAAGAGGGTGAGGGCCGCCATCGTCAGAGCATGGCGCCATGTAGCGAAGACGTCGCGCCCGATCCGCAGCGCCAGGACCGGGCACAGCGCCGCCGTCGCCGCCGTCACCAGCGCGGCGCCGTGATAGCCGCCGCCGAGAGTCAGGACAGGGGCCAGCAGCACGGACATCCCCGGCAGCCAGTAGGCGCTGCTGGGATGCGGCAGCGATGGCGTCCCGCCGAGGTAGTTCCAGACGAAGTTCTCGCTGAAGCCTTGCCCATGGGCCAGATTGCGCGCGATATCGACGTAGTAGAACGAGTCGATGTAGGGCGGATGCGTGTGCGGCCACGCCACCGCCGCGTAGACCAGGAACGCGAACACATAAACTGCGAGGTAAAGGATTCCCCCAGTAAATCCTTTTCTCCTCGCCCCGCCCACTAAGGCTACTCTCCTCGCCCCCCCCGCCCATGGCTGACTGGCCCCTCGGCTGCGGCCGACGGTCCAGCGCGCCTCCGGGGGAGCCTGGGTCTCTCTTCTCGCCCCCCCCGCCCCCTCCGGGGGAGCCTGGGGAGATGCCTCCCCCCAGACCCCCGCCAAACGCACAGCGTGGCCGATAGTGGAGCGGGCACTGGTGAGCGAGTCAGCGTTAGCGGACACCGCCGGTGTGACAGACAGGCGCGGCGCCTGGAGGGGCTGCAGGAGCCGCAGAGGCCGCGAGAACCATGGGCCGTCTCCCATTTCCAGGTCTCGTGACACCCACGATGAGTGTTTGGCGGGGGTCTGGGGGGAGGCATCTCCCCAGGCTCCCCCGGAGGGGGCGGCGGGGGCGAGAAGAGAAGAGTCATTTGGGATGGGGGCGAGAGAAGGTTCTCTCCAGGCTCCCCCAGAGAAGGTGGGGAGGGCGAGGCGAGAGGCCCAGGCAGCGGGGCGGAGCGGAAATATATTAGTGCGCATGGGCGGGGTTCTCATAGATGGTGTACTCACCGTGGGCGTAGACGCGGAGCCACCCCCGCACGGCGCGCGCGACGAGGGCGCGCTCGGGCGCGTTCTGGGCGATCCAAGCGTAGGTGAAATCGTCCACGACGAGGAAACGCGCCGCGTCGAGACCGACGGGGTAGCGCCAGCGCTGTCGAGCGATCCCGGCGGGGTAGAAGGCGCTGGCCTGACCCTCATAGGCCACAGCCTGCAACAACTCTGTCGTCCGCGCATGTAACGCCCACGACACCTGCGGCATAGCGATGACCAGGTCTGTCGGGCGTAGGCGCCGGTTCAACCAATCGGCCATGGCCGTGGCGTCCGTCGTCGAGCGCGGCAGGAGGCCGCCGATGCGGGTGGGAAAACGCATCGCGGCGGCGCGGGCGTCGTAGGTCACCATCATCCCTGTCAAGGCGACGAGGAGGAGGGCTAGACCGAGCGCACCGCGCCCACGCCAGAAGGGTCCAATGCGCGCCCACAGCGTGGCGCCGAGGGCGCCGAGGCCGAGGCACACGAAGGGCAGCAGCGGCTCGGCCGTGCGGAAGAGCGGATTGGGGTCGCGCACCTTGAGGATGACGAGCAGCATCGCCACGAGCAACCCCAGGAGCAGTCGGCGGGCCGGGCGATACGGCGCGAGCGCGAGGCCGGCCAACCCAAGGGGGATTACCAGATCGAAGCGCAACAGATCGGCGAAGTAGTAGGACAGCGCCATGGCCTGCCACGGCAGCGAACCACCCGCCACGCGGCCAGCCGTGTGCGTGATGTCGAACAGCAGCGCGGCCGGGTCCGCCAGAGCCATGACGCCGAGGTAGAGCGCGGGACCGCTCAGGGCGAGCGCGAACACCAATAGACGGCGCTTCAAGGATGCCACTCCAAGGCCAAGCAGCAGTACGGGCAGCAGGTAGACGCCCTCCTGGTCGGTCGTCAGCGCCAGCGTCGTCGCCAGGCCGGCGAGGGCGAGCGCGCGCGCCGTCCCCGTGCGGCGATAGCGCAACACGGCCAGAGCCGCCAGCACGGTCCAGCAAGCCAACCCATTATAGGTGTAGGCGAAGCGGTTCTGCAGCGCGACGAGCGGAATGACCGCGTAGGCCAGCATCGCCAGGAAGGCGATGCGTTGCGCCATTTGACGTTGTAGGCCTGCGACTGCCTCCCCACTGCGGTGGGGTCCCCGATGGCAGCGTACGCCGACTGCGGTCGGGCAAGCAACGCACTTGTGGGGACGTATTGATCGGAACAAGCTCGAAAACAGTCCTGACACCGCAGTGTCCGTCGTTTGCCATGCGACCGCAGTCGCAGGCTCACGATGTCTACCATCGACCAACTCGTACGCCAGGGGCCGCAGCAGCAATAACGCGCCGAGACAATAGACGATGGAGAGCAGACGCAGATGAAACATCGTGGCGCCAAAGAGGTGGAAGAGTCCCGCGGCCAGCAAAAAGAACAGGGGCGGGTGCTGCACGAAGGCAAACGCGAGCGCGAACATCTGGCGATGCCCGTGCGCGAGGTTCAGCGCGATGTTGTAGTTGTAGCCCTCATCGCCATCCCACCCCGGATTCACGCCCAGCTTGAGCAGGCGCAACGCCGCAGCCAGCGTCAGGATCAACAACACGGGAGCGTGTGATCGACAGCGCCTGGCAAACGACGGACGTTGACGTGTCTCCCGGACTGTCGTGACGCGCCAATCATCGCGTGGCTCGGCGGATGCTATAGGCTCCGCGGCGACGTCAATCGCCGTGGTTTGCCAGGCGGCTTTAGTCGCGGGCCAGCGTGAGAGCGCCATCTACAGCCCCGCCCCTGTCACCGCGAACACGCGCACGGGACCGTCCTGGTGGACCAGGCGATAGCCTCGGCGGCCTGGGGCGTAACGTCCCAGCGCGTCTTCATAAGGGCCGTCCATCACCAGCGTCACGCGCTGGCGGCGCACGATTGCCGCACGCGCGGCCACGGTCGTCGTGGCGTCGTAGAAACGCAAAACATCGCGCTGCGCCGCCGCCCAGTCGAACGTTTCGAAGTTCTGCCCCACCACGACGTGGCACGCGGCCACGGACACGATCAGGTTCCCGCTCCCGGCCGAGGCCATCACGACGTCATTCGGCCCGCTATGCGCCGCCAACCACCTTGCGGCCCGCGCCTCGCTCAGCGACGCATAGTAGGCGGGGTTGGCGCCGTGCACCGTGACGGCCAGGTAGAGCAACGCCAGCATGACGTTGGAGCACCCTAAAACGGCGACCACGCGCACCACCGCGCGTGGGTGTAGGCGGCGTACGGTTAGCGCGCCGAGAACGGCCAGCGCGACGCTCCAGCCACTGAGCAACCGCTCCGTCTGCGGCAGCGGAGCCACGAGCAATACAGGTGTGACGACGGCCCACGTCGCGGCTAAACGTATCCCCGCCCCTTCTTCCACACCATGGTAAGCTCCCCCGGCCAACGAACGCAACGCGGGCGCGGCCAGCAGCGCCAATGGGCCAAACGCGCCGATCAGCAGGGCGACGCTTGGGAGCGGCAGGCGCAGCATCGCGCTCCCGCTCCAGAGTGGGTCGTGACGAAAGAGCACGGCATAGTACAGCGCCACCGCACACGCCGGCAGGAGGGCGAGGAATGCCCCCCCCGCTCCCCAGAGTCTATGAAAAGTCGCCCTCTTTCGCCCCCCCCGCCCATGGCTGACTGGCCCCTCGGCTGCGGCCGACGGTCCAGCGCGCCTCCGGGGGAGCCTGGGGAGATGCCTCCCCCCAGACCCCCGCCATAAAGGCGCTGTGGGGGATAGAGGAGAGGGTACTAGTGATCGAAGCCAACGCCAGTGTGGCAGGCAGACGCGGCGGCTGGGCGGCAGGCCTACAGGCCGTCTCCCATTTCCAAGGCCACTGACTTCCGAGATGTGCGTTTGGCGGGGGTCTGGGGGGAGGCCTCTCCCCAGGCTCCCCCGGAGGCGCGCTGGACCGTCGGCCGCAGCCGAGGGGCCAGTCAGCCATGGGTGGGGGGGGCGAAAGGAAGAGCGCCAGCCGCAGGGAGGGCGAGGAGATAGTACCACATCCACCGCCACGACCGCGACCAGCACGACGATGCCGAAGGGATAACACAGGCCAAGGACAAGGCCGCCAAGCGCGAGCGCCAGTAGATCGCGCGCGTGTCCGTGCCGGCGCCACCGTAGATAGCCGGCCAGCGCCCAGAGTTGCGCGGCCAATCCGGCCGCGCCGTGCGGCGAGATCAGCAACGTCGAGAAGAGGCTGAGTTCGGGCGCCGTCAGCGCCACGGGGGCGATTGGCAGCCGGACCACCCCCGAGAGCAGGAGCGCGGGCGCGTAGAGGCCGCCGCCGAACAGGGCTAGGGCATAGGCCAGAACGGGCGAACCGCCGGGCGACACGGCGCGACAAAAACGCCACAGGGCGCCCAGCAGCGCGACAGCGGCGAGGACGTGCAAGAGTTGGTACACGGCCATCACTGACGGATGAAAAGGCGAGAACACCACCCCCGCCACGGTATAGAACGGGTACATCAGCACCGGCGCCACGCGCAGGCTCGAATACTGGTCGATATAGAGTAGACGACTCACGCCGGCGGCGTCCATACCCTGCCGGATTGCGGCGAGATACTGCCCGGTGTCCCCCACGTTGTTCAGCGCGCCGAGAAACACCGTTCCGCGTGGCGCGGCCGCGAACCCCGCGATATAGGGGAGTGTCGCCAGGAGGAGCGCAAGCGCGGCGAGGAAAGACGCCCTCACCCCCACCCCCTGGCTAACTGGCCCCCCGATCCCTAGCCGCGGGATCGACGGTCCAGCGCACTCTCCCGTGCGCGGGAGAGGGGAGCCATCCTGCCGCGTCAAGTCCTGTACCGTGGTGCGCACCGCATGAGCGCGCGAAACGTCGGGCGCGTTATAACACGGCGGGCGGCCCCCCTCTCCCGCGCACGGGAGAGGGGTTGGGGGTGAGGGCGTTTCACGTACGCGCATAGAGGACCGAGACCTTGTCGCGGGACACGACGCGCCAGCCGGGCGCGCCGGCGAGGGCGCGCCCCAGCCCCGACGACGGCTCGACAAGTACAAGGCGCACGCCCTGATGGCGTAGCGTCGCCTGCCACCCCGTCCGCGCCTGCCAAGTGTGCACAAAGTCGTCGATAAAGTGGTCGCCGTACATGTCCGGCCGGCCGTCGACGTAGACCCGCACGCGCGGGTAGAGCGTCCAGATGAGGTACCCACCCCAGTCATAGCTGTTGAACAGGGGTCCCGTGAGCTGGTGGGTACGCAGGTAGGACACTGTGCCGGCGGGGAAGCGCCCGGCCTGGATAGCCATGTTGTGCTTGGCGGTGAGGTTGGGCGCGGAACTCACGAGCACCGCGACAACGAGCACCGCCGCCAGCGCCAAGTTGAGCGCCGCCACCGCCGGCCGCACGGCCACACGGCCCCTCGACTCCCGACTCCCGACTCCCGACTTCCGACTCCCGACTCCCGACCGTACATGCCGCCACAGGTCACGCCAGGCGTAGGACAGGTAGACGGCGATAAACGGCGCGACGACGATGGAGAACAGGTTGATGTTGCGCACCGACACCAGCGCGAGGTGCGTGAAAAGCAGCGCGAGCAAAACTTCCGCCAATCGCGGACGCCGGGGTGAGAGGGCCACGCCGGCGACGAGCGCCAGCAGCAACGCCTCAAAGAACTGATACTGCCCTTGATGGAAGTCCGGCGAGACCCACTCCGCGATGTAGCGCATCGACGCATTGTCGCCCAGGTACGTGAACGGGTAGATCAACCCCTTGAGACCATTTGGGTTAAGTAGGCAGGCCGCGAACGAGAGGACGAAGACGCGCCAGAGGTCCCGCGCCTCATGGAACCTGCGACTGCGGTCGCATGGCAGACTAACATCGACTGCGGTCGGATGCGATCCTGGGAGCACGGGCGTGCCGCCCGTTCCAGGCGCTGCGGTACTCGTGGTTTGCCATCTGAGGTCTCCGCGCGCGGGGAAGGCAGCCGCACACTCCGAAAGGTGAGGAGCGCATATCCCCTCACACGTCCGCGCCAACGCGGCCACTCCGATGATGACCAGACCGAAGATGAAGCCGCCGTGCAGGTTCACCCACAACGCCAACAGCGGTGGAAGCGCCCACAGCAAGCGCGGACGGCCGGCAGTGCGCGCCCGCGTCAGAATCCACACCGTGAGCGCGGTCAGGAGCAGCGAGAGCATCTGCGGGCGTACGCCCCAAGTATGGGTCGAGGCGATAGCCGCGACGCCGACGACGACAACGCCGATGGGACGCGTGGCGCCTAGCAAGCGCGCGGTCGCGTAGGATAGCGCGAACGCGGCGGTGATCACGGCCGCGAAGACAAGCATCAGTGCGGGGTAGCCGCCGTGTGTATACAACGGATACAACAATGCTTCCGTCAGCCACTCGTGGGCGATCCAGGCGCGGCCAGGCTCCGTCCAGGAAAACAGGTCGACATGAGGGATACGGCCGGTCGTCCACATGTAGCGGCCCGTCGCCAGGTGCCAGAAAACGTCGTTGTCGACAACCGGCCGCAACGCCATGGCAAAAATGGCGACGAAGACGCCAAAGACCCCAACGTCGCGGATATGCGGGCGGCGCACGCGAGCCAGGAAGCTAGCGCGATCCGGCGCCGGCGCTCCCGACGAGTCTTCTACCTGTCCAGGGGCTGGGGCGGGACGTACATCGGCTGAAACGGCGCTCACGGCGGTTACCTCTCCCATCACATCGCCCGTACTCCGCGTCCATCGGGGCGTGTCGAAGCCAGGATAACGCGGGATGGGGGAGCGGCCAATAGGAAGAATGGGCCTGTTCGCCCGAAAACGACATGCTCGATAGCAGTGGGCGTTCGCGTGGAACGCGTCCTGCTGGTGTAGTCGCGAACGGTACCCCATGCGCCCCAACGTCGTGCCGCACCCGTACCCTGCCCACTATCTCTACCACAGCCGTGGGTGGCGCATGGCCGGCGGCGCGGACAAGGGAGAGGGGGATCGCTCGCGTTCGCGGGCGAAGGCATAGCCATGGCATAGCCGGAGCAGCAGCTCTATGACCGACCATGATGACGCACGCATCCTGACGATCAACACCGGCTCGTCCAGCCTCAAGATCGCCCTGTATCATATCTCTCACCGAGACGGGGACCCGGCCGAAGAGCTTGAGCTTCAAGCGGTGGCCGAGCGCATTGGCGCCCCTGATAGCCGCCTGCACGTCGAGGACGGGGGCGGCGCTTCACTGTTCGCCCATCAGGGCGCGCTGCCCGACCACGCCGCCGCGCTACAGGCTTTCCTCGACTGGCTGCGTGAGCGCGGCGACGCGGCGCGGCCAGACGCTGCCGGCCACCGCGTCGTCCATGGCGGCAGCCGCTATCGCGAACCCCAGTTGATCACCGACGAGGTGGTCGCGGCGCTGCGGGACCTGGTCCCGATCGACCCCGACCACCTGCCACAGGCCATCGACGCCATCGAGGCGACGCGCCGGGCCTATCCCGCGATCCCCCAGGCGGCCTGCTTCGATACAGCGTTCCACCGTCACATGCCGCGCGTGGCGCGGCAATACGCGCTCCCGCGCGAGATCGAGGAGGCCGGCGTGATTCGCTACGGCTTCCACGGCTTGTCGTACGAGTACGTCATGAGCGAACTGCGCACGCTCGATCCGGTTGTGGCAGGCGGCCGCGTCGTGGTCGCGCACCTTGGCAATGGAGCCAGCATGGCCGCCGTATGCAGTGGCGTGGGCATCGACACCACGATGGGCTTCACGCCTACGGGAGGACTGGTGATGGGCGCGCGCTCGGGTGACCTCGATCCTGGCGTCATGCTCTACCTGCTCGAAGAGCGGAACATGGACGCCGCCGCCCTCAGTAAACTCGTCAACAAACAGGCCGGTATGCTGGGCGTCTCCGGCACAAGCAGCGACATGCAAGACCTACTCGACAGGGAAGCGGGCGACGAGCGCGCGGCCGAGGCGGTCGCGCTGTTCTGCTACAGCGCCAAGAAATATCTCGGCGCGCTCGTCGCCGCGCTAGGCGGGCTCGACGCGCTCGTGTTCACAGGCGGGATCGGTGAGCACGCCGCGCCTGTACGCGAGCGCGTCTGCGCTGACCTGAGTTTCCTAGGCATCGACATCGACCCCGCGCGCAACGGCGCGAACGCCCCGGTCATCTCGCGCGACGGCGCGTCCGTGCCGGTTCGCGTCATCAAGACGAACGAAGACCTGATGATCGCCCGGCATACCTATAGCTTGATGTCGCAATAGAAAAGGAGCACCGCATGTACACGTTCGACGTCGATATCTCCAGCGAGGTCGCGGCCCCCACGGATGGCAGCGCGCCACCGCCCCCCGCGCGACAGCACGTCAAGGGGCCGCTCTCAGACGAATTGCTCGCCAGGATGCAGCGCTATTGGCAGGCCGCCAACTACCTGACCGTCGGTCAGATCTACCTGCAGGCCAACCCGCTGCTGCGCGAGCCCTTGCGCCCCGAACACATCAAGCCGCGCCTGCTCGGCCACTGGGGCACCTCGCCGGGCCTCTCGCTGATCTACATCCACCTCAACCGCCTGATCAAGGAGCATGACCTCGACGCGATCTACCTGGCCGGCCCCGGCCACGGCGGCCCGGCCATCCTGGCCAACGTCTACCTCGAAGGGACATATTCCGAGATATACCCCAGGGTCTCGCGCGACATGGAGGGCATGCGCCACCTGTTCCACCAGTTCTCCACGCCAGGCGGCGTGCCCAGCCACGTCAGCGTCACCACGCCCGGCTCCATCCACGAGGGCGGTGAGCTCGGCTACGTCCTGGCGCACGCCTTCGGCGCGGCCTTCGACAACCCGGACCTGATCGCCGTCGCGGTCGTCGGCGACGGCGAGGCCGAGACGGGGCCGCTGGAGGGCTCATGGAAGGGTATCAGCTTCCTCAATCCCGTCCACGACGGCGCCGTGCTGCCCATCCTGCACCTCAATGGCTACAAGATCAGCGGCCCGACTGTGCTGGGGCGCTCCAGCGACGACGACCTCCGCGCGCTGTTGGGCGGCCACGGCTACGACGTCCACTTCGTCGAGGTCGCCGACCCCGACCCCGATGAGCCGGGCGCCGTGGCGGCGGCGCACCAGGCGTTCGCCGCCACACTCGACACCTGCTACGAGAAGATCCGCGCCATCCAGCAACAGGCGCGCGCCGAGGGCGTCACGGGCCGCCCGCATTGGCCGGCCATCGTGCTGCGCTCACCCAAGGGCTGGACGGGACCGAAGGTAGTGAACGACGCGCCCGTCGCGGGTACCTTCCGCGCGCATCAGGTGCCGCTCGAAGGGGTCAAGACGAACCCGGACCACCTGGCCCAACTCGATCGCTGGATGCGTTCCTATCAGCCCGAAAAACTGTTCGACGCTACCGGGGCGCTCGTGCCCGAACTGGCGGAGCTAGCGCCGCGCGGCGACCGGCGCCTGGGCGCCAACCCGCACGCCAACGGCGGCAAGCTCCTGGTCGATCTCGACCTACCCGACTTCCATGCCTACGCCACGGACGTTCCGCGTCCGGCTGTCGTACGACGCGAGTCGACGCGCCAACTCGGCCTGATGCTGCGCGACATCTACACCAAGAACCCGCACAGCTTCCGGCTGACCTGCCCCGATGAGACCAACTCCAACCGCCTGGGCGCCGTCTTCGAGGTCACGGACCGCTGCTTCGTCGGCCCAACGATCAGCATCGACGACCACGTCTCACCGGACGGCCGCGTGATGGAAGTGTTGAGCGAGCACCTCTGCGAAGGCTGGATCGAAGGGTATACGCTCACGGGGCGGCACGGCCTCTACGCCAGCTACGAGGCGTTCGCCATGATCTCGTCCTCGATGACCGTACAGCACACCAAGTGGCTCGAAGAGTCGATCAAGCTGCCGTGGCGCGAGCCGGTCGCCTCGCTCAACATCCTGCTCTCTTCGACATGCTGGCGCAACGACCACAACGGCTTCAGCCACCAGGGGCCGGGCCTGATCGACGTGATGCTCTCCAAGCGCGGCCAGGTCTCGCGCATCTACCTGCCGCCCGACGCCAACTGCCTGCTCGCCGTGGCCGACCACTGTCTGCGCAGCCGCAACTACGTCAACCTGATCGTGCAGGACAAGCAGCCACAGCTGCAATACCTGTCGCTGGACGACGCCATCGCCCACGTCGCGCGCGGCGCCTCGATCTGGCAGTGGGCCAGTAACGACAGCGACCGTGAGCCGGACGTGGTGCTGGCCTGCGCTGGGGACATTCCGACCCTGGAGACGGTGGCGGCGGCCGATTGGCTGCGCCACAACATCCCGGAACTCAAGGTGCGCGTGGTCAACGTCGTCGACATCATGAGCCTGTTCCCGCCGGAGCAGCACCCCCACGGCATGGACGAGTCGCGGTTCGTCAACCTGTTCACGGCCGACAAGCCGGTCATCTTCGCCTGGCACGGCTACCAGCGTGCGCTGCACGAGGTCGTACACGGACGCGCCAACGCCGAGCGCTTCCATGTGCGCGGCTTCAACGAGCAAGGCGCCACGACCACGCCGTTCGACATGGTCGTGCTCAACGAGATGAGCCGCTACCACCTGGCCATTGAGGCGGTCAAGCGCGCCACACGGCCGGGCATGCCGATCCCGCAGGCCGAATTGCACTCGCTCATCGCCAAGGCCGGCGAATACTCACAAGAGCACCTGGAGGACGAGCCCAGCATCACCAACTGGACCTGGAGCGCGTAGCCCGCACGAGCCCTCACCCCCCACCCATGCGGTTGGTCTCTCTCCGCTTCGCTCCGACAGACCAACCGGCGGTCGCGGGAGCGTATACTGCATGGATGAGCATCGTTACTGGACCGAAGCCATTGGCCGTATAGAGGGGGCGCCGCGTATGACCATAGATCGCCTGGCCGGGCTGCCCGACGACACGTCCGTGACGCCCAACCCGGCGCGCATGTACGACTACATCCTGGGCGGCAACCACAACACCGAGTCAGACCGCATCGCGGCCGAGCGCGCACGTGCCATCTACCCGGACATGCCCCTCGTCTTCCGCGCCAACCGCGCCTTTTTGCGCCGCGCCGTCCTGTACCTGATCGATCAAGGCATCGACCAGTTCCTCGACGTCGGCTCGGGCATCCCTACCGTCGGCAACGTGCATGAGATTGCCCAGAACGCTAACGAGGCTGCGCACGTCGTCTACGTCGACGTCGATCCCGTCGCGACGGCGCTCAGCGCGGCGGTCCTGCGGGGCAACGCGCAGGCCACGGTGATCCAGGCCGACGCGCGCGACCCCGCGTCCATATTGAACCACCCCGAAACGCGGCGCCTGCTCGACCTCGACCGCCCGGTCGCGTTGCTGTTGGTGTCGATGCTCCTATTCGTGCCCGACGACGCGGAAGCGACGGGTCTGGTGCGCACGTTCCGCGACGCGCTGGCGCCAGGCAGCTACCTGGCGCTCTCCCACCCCGTTTCAGAGGCCGGCACGCCCGAGGTGGTGGCGCGGAGCGAGGCGGTCTATGCGCGCACCGACCGCTCCGCGCGCGCGCGCCCACGCGCGCAGGTCGAGGGCTTCTTCGCGGGCTTCGAGGCGGTCGAGCCGGGCATCGTCTGGCTGCCTTTGTGGCGCCCCGAGGACATCGACGACTTCGGCGACCTACTGCTGTCCGAGCCGCAACGGTCGGGCATGGTGGGCGGCGTCGGGCGCAAGGCGTAGCAGATGCCTGGCCTTAAAAGGCCATGGCAGGGGACGGACCTTGAAAGGTCTGTCTGGTCGTTGGGCATACGCAGCTCCTTCGAGTCCGTCCACGCCTTAGCCCGTGGGAACCGACACGGCCCGCGCCCCTATCGGCGCCCATAATTCACGGACCCGGCCTCTGGTCCGGCCTCCGCCGCGATCACCTGGTCAAGCGGCGCCTCCCAACCAACTGCCCATGCCATGCTGAAGCGCTCGTCACCCAGCGCGGTGCGGAGCGCGGCCAGGGCCTCATCCTGGTGGGGGCGCTCGATGGGGGGCAGGGGCGTCGCGTGCTCCTCGCGCAGGGCCTCGGCGCGCCCGTAGAGTTGGGCCGCGCGCGCGGCCTGAGCGTGTGCCCACGCCGTCGCCGCGAGGCCCTCCAGGCACGCGGCGAGACCGGCATGGTCGCCGCTGCTCCGTAGCAGGTCCAGGCTCTCGGCGCCTAGCGCTGCGGACCGCTCCGTGTCGCCCCGGTCGCGCGCGACATCCGCGAACGTGCGCAGCGTCGCGGCAAGGCCACGCCGGTCCCCCACGTCGCGCCGTATGCCCAGACTCGCGCCGGCCAACTCCGCCGCCCGGTCGTCGTCGCCCCGATCGCGCGCGACTATCGCCAGGTTGTTCAAGGCATCGGCGACGCCGGGCGTGCCGCGCACCTCCCGGAACAGGGCCAGGGCCTCCTCGTGCAGAGTCCACGCCTGGTCGGCCCGACCCTGCTCGCGCGCCGCGACGCCCAAGCCGTTGAGCGCGTAGGCGATGCCCCAGGTGTCCCCCAGTTCACGCTTGAGCGCCAGGCTCTCGTGGAGCAGTTCATGGGCACGCTCGTAGGCGCCGTGCAGGCGCGCGACAATGCCCAGCGTGCTCAACGCGTTGGCCGCGCCCCAGCAGTCCCCCATCTCCCGGCGCAAAACCAGGCTCTCGCCGGCCAGGGTCTCCGCACGGGCGTAGTCGCCCTGGTCGAGCGCGACCAAACCCATCCGGCCCAGGACGGCGGCGCGACCCCCGCGATCGCCCGCCGCCTCGTACAGGGGCAGCGCCCGCTCCAAGAGCGTCGCCGCCCGCGCGTAGTCATTCTGCCCGTAGGCCAGGATCGCGGCCCCGTCGCAGGCCAGGGCGTGCGCGCACGTCGGGGCGGCGGACGCATCCGTCGCGGCGGCCGTCAACGCCCGCTCCAACCAGGCGCGCCCCTCGGTCAGGTAGCCGCGCACGGACCAGAAGTACCACAGCGCGCCCGCCAGCCGCAGCCCACGCGCGACGTCTTGCGCCTCCCAGGCCCATTGGAGGGCAGCCCGGAGGTTGTCATACTCCCGCTCGACCCGCGCGAACCAGGCGGCCTGGTCCGGCCCGACGAGCGCGCCGGCCGCCTCCTCGGCGAAGGTCAAGTAGTGGTCCGCGTGCGCCCGTCGCATCCACGCCTCTTCAGCGGCCGCGCGCAACCTGTTCAGCGCGTACGCGCGTGCCGTGGTGAGCATGCGCAGGCGCGACACGGCCTCACCTCTGTCTTCGGCCTCGGCGGACTCGATGGGGGAGAGCAGGCTGCCGTCCACCAGCGTCTCGATCGCCGCGGCGACGTTGCTCGGCGACAGCGGGACCGCGGGCTCACCCTCGGCGGCGGTGCAGGCGGCGACGGCCGCGTCCATCGAGAAGTCGCCCGCGCAGACGGCGAGGCGCCGCAACGTGGTTTGCGCCGCCGGGTCGAGCAGGTCGTGACTCCAGTCCAGCGCGGCGCGCAGCGCGCGCTGGCGGGGCGGCAGGTCGTGCGGGCCGTTGACCAGCACATCCTGGCACCGCTCCAGCCCCGCCAGCAGGGCGGTCAGGGACAGCATCCGGGTGCGAGCGGCGGCCAGCTCGATGGCGAGCGGCAGGCCATCCAGGTAGCGGCAGATCGCGGCGACGGTGGCGGCGTTGTCGGGCGTGAGCGCGAAGCCGGGCTTGATATCCTGGACGCGGCGGACGAAGAGTTGCACGGCGGCGTAGCAGCCGAGCGTGCCGACGTCGGGCGGGTCGGTGGGGTGGGGCAGAGCCAGCGGCGGGACGGGGAACGTCTGCTCGCCGCGCACGCAGAGCGCCGTCCGGCTGGTCACCAGCGCGACGGCGCCGGGGCAAGCCGCGCATAGATCGACGACGAGCGGGGCCGCGGCGGCGACCTGCTCGAAGTTGTCGAGCAGGAGCAGCAAGCGCTTGTCGCGCAGATGGCCGGCCACGGCGCCCGGCAGCGGCGCCGCGCCGCCCTCGTCCTGATCCACCCCGAGCGCCCGCGCGAGTGTCGCGGCGACGAGGCCGGGGGCTCGGACGTCGTCGAGGGGGACGAAAGCCACGCCGTCGGGGAAAGCGTCGCGCGCGGCCTCTACAGCGGCGAGGGCGAGGCGCGTCTTGCCGACGCCGGGAGGTCCGGCGAGGGTGAGCAGGCGCACGTCATCGCGGCGCAGCAGGTCCGTCACGGCCGCGACCTCGCGCTCACGGCCGACCAGTGGCGTGAGCGGCGCCGACAGGCCGGGCGTTGGCAAGGCGTCGGATCGGGGGGTAGACGGGTCGTGCAGCCCGTTGGAGAGAGAGCGGTTGGAGGTGTCACGCGGGCTCCGCCGCCGTGGGATGGCTCCCTCTAGCACGGCGCGTTCCTGCGTCGGGAGCTTGAGGGCCTTGACCAGCCGCGTAACCGTGTCGTGCTGCGGCGCCTTGATGACACCCCGCTCGATGTCGCTGACGACGCGCGTAGAGAGGACCGCCCGCTCCGCCAGCGCCTCCTGGGTGAGGCCGGCATGCAAGCGGTACTGCCTGAGCAACGTTCTGAACTCCGAGGGCTCGGTTGGGGCCATGACGGGCGCACCTTCTCGCCTTCCGGTGATGGGCTATGAGTCGCACTATGGATCCATCATAGCATGTCGCGTCGCATATTGTCTTTGGCAACGGACGACCCACAGGATTAACCCACAGGAATGAATTCCTGTGGGTTAATCCTGTGATCCTGTGTGGTCATGGGCGCGTACCGGGCGTAGTATCGAGTCATGCCCAACTGGCAACTGACGATCGCAGCGAATGGGTGGGCAGACGGCATGAGGTGGTTACATCAAGAAAAGGGGAGGAAAAACTATGAAGCGCATTCTTCGAGGGCTAGCGGTGGCGGCGGTCGTTTCAAGTTGCTTAGCTAGACTTTGGCGTGCGCCCTTTAACAGTATGAAAGATTGCTCCATTGAGGAGTCATCTCTGGACAACGAGATGAGGACTACGCAGCAGGCGTCGAGGGGCGGCACCCGTCGAGGTCTGAAG
>JAABUV010001153.1_pt1 | contig 38750 bp, 75 predicted proteins | sample 5559971 | NCBI WGS metagenome assembly JAABUV01 (sample SAMN10711881, study PRJNA513362) | rock metagenome | isolation source: Antarctica rocks | place: Antarctica: Victoria Land, Knobhead nord | collected 2015-12-19
CTGCATGTGGTGTGGAGCGGCGCGCGCCTCCGTTTCACCGTACTGGGCGATGCGGCAGGATGCGGGGGAGCTGTACACGTATGACATCGGCGGGTATGGCCCGTCGCGCACGTTCCGCGCGCCGCCGTCGACAGGCCCCGACGCGGCGTTCACGTTTGTGGTGTACGGCGACATGGGCGAGTCGGAGCACCGCGCCGCCAAGTCGCCAGGGTGCGCAGCGCCTGTGCGCCGCTGGATTTGTTTGTGGACAGTTTGTCATGCAGCAGGCGGTGTGATGGTGTCAGCACTGGCTCGTATGTCAGCTTTGACTGGTGAATCCGGTTGAGCTGAGCGGGCCGCCATACCTTGCATGGCAATGCTGCACCCAGATGCGCATTGATCACGGGCTTGCTGCGACCTGCACCAAGTGCAGAATATCCGGACAAGAAACCTTTGTTGCTTTCGCATGAAGTGCGCCGTTGCTGGTCATGCCATGGCAGCCACAGCGTGCTCCGCAGGCGCCTGCATGGGCGTGGAAAGTGCGCCTGATGCAAACCATCTGGAGTCCTGTCTGCGCCTTGCCAGGGCGCGCACGACCTCGCGGCGCGTGGCCGACGAGTTGGAACGCGGCGGCGCCGAGCTGGTGCTCCACATCGGCGACATCTCTTACGCCAACGGCGACCCCGATATCTGGGACACCTTCATGGACTACATCGAGCCATACGCCGCGCGCGCGCCTTACATGCTCGGCATCGGCAACCACGAGTATGACTGGCGCACCGGCACGGAGAAGCGGCGGAAGCACCGGCGCGCCACCGACGCGAGCGGCCGCGACGCGCCCTACGACCCGGACTGGGGCAACTACGGCGCGTCGCAGGCCCCCGGCAGATGCAACCAGGCAGGCTGCAGGACTTCACGATGCACAGCGTTTCGTCACATGAACCTGGCAGCAGGTCATCTGTGGACGTGCCGCACGCGCGCACGGCGCTGCGCCAAGCGCGGCTCACAGCGCGGCGCGCGGCGCGCAGGCAACGACTCGGGCGGCGAGTGTGGCGTGGCCGTCGCGGCGCGCTTCCTAATGCCTGGCGCGGCCGGGCTGGGCAGCGCGCCGCCCGCGGAGCCCTACAGCAACTGCAGCGCTGCTGCCGCCGTGTGCGGCCGGCGCCGCCGCGCGCGCGCGCTGGCCAACCCGCCCTTCTGGTACGCGTTTGAGTACGGCAGCGTGCACTTCAGCATCATCTCCTCGGAGCACGACCTCACGCGCGGCTCCGAGCAGCGCGAGGCGCGAGCCGCCCGCGCGCAGTGGGATGCATATAGTCGTGACCTCTTTGCTTGATGTTTACGGTGTGCATGAATGTTTCCACCAAGAGCCTAAGTAGCAAGAACTCGAAGTAGGGAAGAGCGCTGAAAGTCCTTTGGAGCCAGCCGCGCCTTTGTGTGCCCGGGCAACGCATGCCATCAAAGCCGGCATGCAGGCGGACGCCCCGCGAGCGTCAAGGCCCCGCTGGCCCGCGGGTGCTTAAGGACCCGCGCCGCGCCGCAGTGGCTGGAGGCCGACTTCGCCGCCGCGGACCGCTGCGCGACGCCCTGGCTGGCCGTCGCCATGCACCGGCCCATGTACGTCGTGTTCCCGCACAAGAGCAACCGCGTCGTCGGCGAGCACCTGCGCGCCAGCCTGGAGCGCCTGTTCGAGGACGCGCAGGCGCGGCCCGGCCCCGCGGCGTGCTCCGCCTGTGGTGGCACGGGCGCGCGCGCTGCTGCCGCTGCGTGCGTGCGCTGCTGCCGCTGCGTGCGTGGTGCTGCTGGCGCGCGCGCGCCGCGGCCGGCAGCGCGCGGCAGGCAGCCCCTGGAGGCGACGCGGAGCACGGCGCAGCGGCGCAGTGCCGTGCTAGGGACCAGAATGAGCCGCCGCCACCACCACCGCCGCCACCACCACCAGTGGTGGAGCCACCACCACTGGTGACCCTGGAGTGGTGGTGGGGTCACCGTTGCTTCACCACGGAGTGCGCGGGGTGATATGTATCGCAATAAATGGTGCCGCAATAGCGAGGAAGGACCTGGCAGGCGGCGAGCTCGGCGTCGCGGCGCAGGTGGACCTGGTGCTGTCGGGGCACGTGCACGCATACGCGCGCACCTGCAACGTGGCGGACGAGCGCTGCGTCGACCCCGCGGACGGCGGCATGACGCACTTCACCGTTGGTGCGCACGCGCGGGCTGCCAGTGCGGCGGCAGCAGCACGGCGGCTCTGTTGCTTCCGCCGGGCGCCTGCGGCGGGACGGTCTGGCGATTGTCCGTCGCGCCTGCCTCATGTCACTCAAACGTCGTGGCGTTGTTAGCAGCATGCGCCTCGAATTTCAGTGCGCAGGACAGCTTGGTGAGGAGCAGCCCTGTGGACGTCGTGGCGGCTGCCGCTCGCATGGTTTGGTGTGGCGCCAACGACAGCGCGCCGGCTCCAGCCCAGCGCGGCCTCGGCGCGCGCGCCCCGAGCGCCCAGGCCACGCGCGCAGGCTCGGGCGGGCGCAAGCTGAGCGACGTGGAGCACGGGCAGCCGGAGTGGCTGGCGTACGCGGAGCCGGAGTGGGGCTTTGGGCGCGTGACCGTCGACGGCGGCGAGCTGCTGTTTGAGTTTGTGCGCAGCGGCGACGGCGACGTGCGCGACAGCGTGCGCCTGCGCAACGCGCGCGCGGGCGCGCGCGGCTGCCAGGCCGGCGGGCCCTTGCAGGACGCAGGCCATCATGCCAAGTTAAGCCCTTCAGGCAGCGGGCGTGCCCCTGAGGAGCCCCCCTCGCTCGCGCCTGCTGAGGGCGAAGGCCAGAGTATGGCGCTGGGTGCGTCCGCCGCGGCAGAAGCAGCGGGTAGTCCGGATATGCGTGAAGTGGCGGGTAGGCTAGAGCTGGGCGCGCCGCGCCTCGCAGCAGAAGGCGCGCGCGGCGCGCCCGCAAGCGTGGGCGCGGCGGCGGAGGCAGGGGCCGCGCTGGGCGACGCGGACCAGGGCAAGGGCTCGAGTGTCTTGTAGTTCTGGGGGCTTTCATTTACCGGGTCTGTTTGTTGGGTCCTGTTCTTTGCCGCTTGGAGCGGCAACGCATGTCTGTTTTGCGAGACGGCTCGCGTGCTCTGCAGCGCTGGCACGCATGCGTGGCGCTTGCTCAGACACGCAGCTGCGTGCCGGCTGGGGCGCACAGCTGCGTCTCTTGTGCGCTGCGGGGGAGTATTGCCTCGCAGCCTTGGCCATGCGGTATCCAGCAGAGGCTGTGCGTGTCCAGCGTGCTAGCGGTCGTAGGCAGGATAGGTGCCAAGCCAGGCATGTTCTGCGTGATGTCAACATTTGCCCGGGTCGAGGGGCCGCGTTCCCGTCGGACCATCACTAATATTCTTGCATGCTCGGCATGCCTCTGTCATGTCATGCGGCGCGCAGCTGCTGTCTAGATGGCGTTTTTCCGTGTTGCGCCTTGCTGCTCCATCAGCCTCCAGCCGCCGCTGCGGGCGAGCCGGTTAAGGGCCCTGCTGTGCTGACATGGTTGAGCGCTTATTGCATGGAAGAAAGGGGTCAGCCCGATGAAGTGCCCTATGGGCGTGTGGTGCGTGCGGCTGTATGGCACCCCAGTGACCTATGTCTCGTACCTGGCATGCGGCCGGTGGGCTGCGGGTATTTTGTTAGAGACATGCAGCTCGATGCCTTGAATCTAGGCTCCGGTGACACTTGTAGACAATTGAAACAGCATGTGCATGCTGTAGCATACTTCGCACAGCAGCCGCCTGACATTTAGTGCGACGCGCATCCCAAACAACCTCAAAGCATGTGTCCGTGGGAAGGTGCAGCCTTGTCTGCGATACGTCCAGGGTCTGGGCAAAGCTTCTTCTGATGCATGGTGTAGAGGCGGGTGCATGCTTCTGCTCCTGTCTCCAAGTTTTGGCAAACTGCATTTGCTCATGTGAGCGGTCTGCACTCATGAGCATGGGCGTGGTGCTAGGTGCTGGTGATTCAAAGGACGTGTCGTCACTGCTGCACACTGTTGACTGGGAATGCGCTTTACGCCGAGGCAACCTCCCACACCTATACCTCCAGTGAGTAGTCACTCGCGTACCCCTCTGGAAACCACAGCTCCTGAAAGATCGTGCGTTTGTGGTGGTAAAAGTCAATTGCATCGTTGAGCGACCACTCCAACATGCACACTCCACCCGGGGGCTCGCGTGCCCTCAGGCCCCTGTCCAAATACAGCATGTTCTCCTGCGACCTGGAGGTCCACGTGCACCGGACAATCTTGCTTGCCGTGCGCCCCTTGTACAGCGAGACCAGGGTGAGCTTCGGCAGGGTCAGCAGAAGATGCACATCCTCCTCCTCGAGCTGCAACTGCAAGCACTCTCGCATGGCAAGCATCTCTAGCCTGGTAGCACAGCCCAGCTCGTCGGGGACAGCCGCAAACTTGGTCCGGCTTAGGTCCAAGAACCGCAGCTGGCCCAGCAGGGCACCCGCCCCGGCAAGGCTGCGCAGCTCGCTGCAGGTCCGCAGGCACAGAGCAGAGACAGCGGCCAGGGCAGGCATCAGCTTGGGCAGAGGCGGAAATGTCTGCCATACCCCGCTGATCTCTAGAGCACTGACTCCCTGGAAGCGGTCAGCCTTGAACCAGTCCAAGTCCGCTACACCCATATCTGTGATATTCACCGCCACGCTCAGCACCCTGAGCGCGGGCAGCGTGGCCAGGGCCACAGCATTGTGCAGAGCGAGGAAACTGCCGCCGCCAAAGGTGACCACTGACAAACGGGTGGCCGCTGAGAGGTCTGCCGGCAGCGTCACCCGCACCTGGCCAGGGAGCTCGTCATAGCCCAAAACGTCATAGTCAGGCACAGTGATTGACAGCTTGCGCAGCGTTGGCCGCATGAGCACAGCTACATCCGCCTCCCGCATGTCTTCATGCAGTTCAACGTACAGTATGCGCAGGAGCTCGCACCCGGACAGAAGTGGGAGAACAACGACGGGGGCAATTTTCAGCCGCACAACCTCCAAGGACACCAGTGTGCTCAGCAGCCACGTGAGCTCAAATTGCGGTGCCCCTGGCAGCCCCCCATTGTGATGCCGGCCATAACACAGGCGCTTTATTGCGGGAGCCCGTGCAGCCAGCCACTGCAGCGTGTCGGTTTTGAACGCAGCCTTTGGAGCGCTGTGGCAGTCGAAGTTGAGAGAAGACCACAAGCACGAAGGGCCCTGCAAGCCGCAGCTGGGCGCTTTGCCATGGTGGGTTTAAACACGCGCAACGCTGGGACCCTTCACAAAGTAGGTGTGTGCAGACCAAGAGGACAGGCTCCCCACCTGCGCCAGCTTGTGCCAGCAGCGGCACACTCGCGGCACAGATCTGGTCCTGCAAGTGCAGTGCACGCACAGTATCAACACCTGGTGGAACCGCCTGATCCAGACACATTTTGCAAAACAAGCAGCATATCACTTTACAAACCTGTCTGTGTGGTACAGGTGCTGGAGAACGCGCAGCCAGAGCTCGCTGGGCAGATGGAAGTCCCCTGGTCCATGGGAGTTTTCCATGCTGTTCCAGCAGGCTCTGAAGAAGGATGCGCCGCAGAGATATGCCACCACGCTGCAGTGCCACTGCGCTGAAATAGGAAAATAGATTCATGGCACCATGATCAAGTACCCTACTCTAATCATACCGCTGTTACAGCCAGTGCACAAGCCCACTTGCAACATGAAGCTTCTGTCCTGCTCATCCCGCGGCGCAGGCCTCGCCACAGACTGTCCTGGCAATGGCCAAAGCTTCCAAGGTGTAGTGCCACTAAGCATTGCCTGAAAAGGTGGCTGCATACACGCTGCACAATATTCATTACACCCCCACCACGCACACAGCGGAGCTGCAAGCCAGCAGGTCGCCGCCGTGCACAGACGCATCATGCGGGCTCCTCCAGCGGCAGCGGCACGACGTCCCAGCCGGCGCGCTCCAGCTGCGGGCCGGCGAGCGCGGCATCCGCAGCCACGACCACCACCTGGCCGGCCGGGTGCAGGCGGCGCCGCGCGGCGGCCAGCACGTCCGCCGGCTCGACGGCCTCCACCGCCGCCTTGTACCTGAACAGGTAGTCCTGCCGGCGGCACACCAGGCGCTCGCACAGCTGACCAAAGCCATGCACGAGCTCTGCAAAGTGCAAAAAGAACCTTAGCGGCGCCACACTCACTGCTTGTGAGACGGACTGAACGACATGGCGACACCAGACCACTTGACAGGCATGACGCCGGCAAAGCGCCGCACCACAAGCATGCAGCACAGGTGCAATGGATGTCTTGCGGCACACCGCAGCTTAACAGCGCTTCTGGTTCAGAGCAGGCACTGCCCCAGCCTCTGTCACGGCGAAGGAAAGCGCCCCCAGGACATGCCCTTCTGGCTCACTGCTACGCAAGGTCTGGCTCATTTCACCGGCCGACTAATTCAAGGGCGACCAGGAGCGTTCCGCAGACGCAGCAGAACCCTCGCTGGGCGCAGGCGGCAGAGGCGCAGCTCCGGCAGAAATGGGTCAGGAGTGCAGGGTTAAGGCGGGAGGGGGCGCGCCTGCGGCAGGCCCAGCAGCGCATAGGCCAGGCTCCGCTGCAGCTGCGCGCCGGTGCTGGCAAAGTTGAAGACGAATGAGTTCAGCGCCTCCTCCTGCGCGGTCGCCACCTCGGCCGCGCTCGGCGCGGCCTGCGCCGCCTCCTGCCGCCCCGACACGGGGCTCCGCTCATGTCGAGCGCATGCCTGCCTGCAAGTGACACAGCACTCGCTGCAGAGTTGGATGTTGGCGTGCGTGCGCGCAGCGCCTTGCACGCGCCGCGGCCTGGTAAACTACTGCACCCTGCTGCAGCGCCAGCGCGGCGGCATGGCCCAAGCGGACGGTTGACAGCATCCTAGGCTGCTGTGCCGGCTGGCAGGACAGAGGGCCGAGCACTGTGCGTGTAGAGGCCGCAGGCATGCAGGGCCGCTGAGAGGGGCTGACAGACGGCGGCGCGCGCCTGCAGGCTGGCGCGCAGCAGCGCAAGGAACTCGGCTGGCGCGGCCGTCTCGCCGCCCGCCACAAACAGGCCCGGATGGTCGACCGGCGAGGTGTCGAAGCCGCCTGAGACCGAGTAGGCGAGGCCCTGTGCGCGCACTTGCGTGGCGAAATGGCCTCGTGTCACACTGACAGCCAGGGCCACAGGATAAGAACAGCAGTTGTGACAATAATGATCATCACCAAATTAAGATGACAAGCACCGCCTGCTGCCGCCACCTTCAGCCTACCCTTGGTTCAGCCAAGCAGTGCGCCAGGCGCCTTGCAGAGCCTGTACGAACGCGGGAGCACAGGGAACGAACGGTCACGCCACGCGATGCTGCTCGGCGCGCCCCTGGCGGCAGGCGCGGCCCGCGCGCACCTCGCGCGAGCGGATGCGGTCGAACAGGCGGCCGCCGAACGAGTTCAGGATGTCGCCCAGCACGTCCAGCGCGGCCATGTCCGGGTCACTCGCGGACACGCCCAGCTCGCCCATGGCCACCACGGCCTGCCGCGCCGCCGGGGCTCACGGCAATACGGTAGGGTCCAGGTCGCTCGCCGATACGCCCACCTCGCCCATGGCCAGGCCGGCCTGCCGCCCCCCAAGGGGTCACAGCAATAGGGTAAGGTCCGGGTCACTTGCAGCCGCGCCCACCTCGCCCATGGCCACCGCGGCCTGCCGCGCCGGGGCTCATAGCGGTGGAGCAGGGCGCAGCACGCTTGGCCGCTGTCAGGTCAAGCATGGACGCTGGGCACTCCTTTCCGCTTCTCACGCAGCGCAAGAGCAGGGCAGAGCTCTCCACCCACCCCACCAAGACGCATGTACACCGAGCGATTATTAGCTTGCTCTCCCTCCAGGAAACCGCACGGGCACCAGGCGGGCGCAGGCGCGCCTGCGTGAGGCCCGGCCGGTCCACCAGGAACACGCGGCCGGGCGGCGGCGGCGGCGGCAGCGGCGAGCCGGGCACCGGCGGGGGCGCGGCCGGCTGCCCCGGCGCGGGCCTCCAGCCGCCCAGCGCGCGCTCCACAGTCGCGCGCATGTCCGCCGCGTCAAAGTCGCCTGCGCGCGCGCGCGCGCGCGCTCAGCCTCAACCGTGCAAGCATGCAGGCCGCGGCTGGAGAGTGCCCAGCCTGTCTCGGCCATTGCACGCGCCCGCCCGCAGCGGGACCTTCACCCGCGGCCATAATGCATACTGGCACTGCGCCGGGGGTCGCTGCCATGCCGGCCGCACTTGACAGAGCGGGCACGCGGTCAGCCATCCTGCGCGCTGCGCACTGATGCAACCCCCCTGGCCTCGCCGGCAGGCAGGCCGTGCGCTGCAGCGGCAGCGGGGGGTGCGAGCAGGTGCGCGCGGGGGCCCCGAGGGCACGCACCGGCCACGCCCAGGATGGCCGCATCCGGGCGCTCCCAGCGCTGCAGGTGCGCGACCACGTCCTCGCGCCGCAGCGCGCTCACCTGACGCGCGCGCTTTTTGGTTTACTGGGCTCCAGGCCTCAAAAGCTCCATCAAAGCTATATCGCTTAATCGGGTCAACGATATTCGCTGCGGCCGGCACCCTCATGCCGGGCACTGGCTGCTGGCCGCGGGCTCACGCCCCGCAGTGCTATGTGCAGCTCACATGTTGGAGCGGGGCGGCTTCCAAATCAGGAGCCTGCAAGCGCCGGTAAAGCACCGCAGCTTCGCCATGATCTTTGACAGTGTGCGGTGCGGTGATGCGGGCGCAGCCCTGCTGGCAACAGGACAGCAGGATATCACCGCCTCGGCATGGTCACCGCACGGCCCCCAGCAGCGCGCACGGGCGCGCTGGGCGCGCGCCTGCGCGGGCGTCGGCCGGCGCGCGAACACGCTGTCCGCGCCGTACAGCAGCCGCGCCAGCTTGCGCCGCGGGATGGACGCCGCGCTGTCGTTCATGTGCTCCAGCATGTTCAGCACCTGCGGCTCCGGCCGGTGCAGATGAGCTCCGTGTGGAGAGACGGTACAATTCAATGAGCGAGTGAAAGACATGACTCCAACCATGGGGTCTGGCAACATTGGGTTGGTTGTTTTCGAAAGTGGCACGGCCATGCGCCACTGATTCATGATGGCATCAGTATGATTTCAGCATGCGGCCCCATGCGTCCGCGCCACACAGACTGGTGCGCTGCCCATGGCCTGCCGCAGAGGCAGCCGCGCCCAACATGCAACGAGCCTCTGGTGCCGCGGGCTCCACAAGTTGTGGCACTGCGGTACTTCGTCTAATAATGAGCGGAGACGGCTGATGCCCGCCGCGCCGCTACGCTCATGGCCTGGTGCCGGCCTGACAACACACAAGCCCTAGGATGCCTAGAGGCACATGGCGTAAGACGGGCTCGCGCTTGTTATTATCTTGCCATCTCCGGCTCTTCCTCGCCACACCTCCGCTCGTCAAACTCAGCTTCTTGACCTGACCCAAGTGAGAGGGCGACGGAAATGTTTCAATTTTTTGCCAAATGGTGGCCCACCTGCGCCTTGGCCAGGTCCAGCTTCTCCTGCGGCAGCGCGGGCGCCAGCACCAGCTCCGCAAACAGGCCCATCACCTCCTCCACATCCTCCTTCAGGCACTCGAAGCCTGCGCGGACGCGCGCAGCCGCGCCCGGCCGCCTTGCGCGCCCCTTCCTCACAAGCAGACTACAGGCGCTTCTTGGACATAACAACCACTGGGCTGCATACCGCGCAGCAGCATGCAGCCCCGGCGCTGGCGCTCCACTGAGGCGCTGCGCAGCAGGCGCAGCGCCTTAGTGGCGAGCGGCCGCGCGGGCGAGGCCCGGGCCGCGCGCTGGGCGACATCCGTCCAGCGCGCAGGAACCACCGTTAGGCTTAGGTCACGGCGCGCGCAGCGCACCCAGCGACGTCGCCTCGCCGCCCGCGCCGCCCTCGATGTACGCTGCGCGCAGCTCCAGCGCGTCGTCCATGGCGGGGCCCGGGTGCGCGGCCGAGCCGCCCGCGCGCCGCACCGCCGCGCTCACGGACGCCAGGCCGACCTGCGCGCGCGCGGGCGCGCCTCAGCTGCGCGGGTGCCAGTACCCCGTCGCGCCGGCCAGCTCGCTGAGCTAGGGCGGCGCCAGCCCCTCTGCCCTGCAGCGGGCGGCTGTGCGCGACTCGCCAGACTTGCCGTGCCCTGCTGTGCCCTGCAGGCTGGACTTGTGTCACCTCTCGGAGCAGTACGTCATAGATAGGAAGGATGGATGGCTCTGAGGCGCTCCGCGCGCCTCTCGGCGCACCCAGGCATGTGGCCATAGGACATAAAGAGCACAGGCAAGCTGCTGGCCAAGCAAACTACTTGTCACAGGCTGGTCCTGCACCACGCGCGGAGCTGCAGCACCGCACGCGAGCCGCGCAGCAAGCTGGGCCGCCAGCACAGGGCGCTGCGCGGCAGACGCGGGCCTCACCTTGTCTGGGGGGCTGGCGCGCATGCCGCCGCGGATGAGCAGCGACGCCCTGACGATCGGCACCTCGTGGTCCTCCATCAGGAACAGCCGCAGGCCTGCAGCAGGAGGGCAGAGTCGTGTGCAGGCCTGCCGTGCGGAGCCAGGCGCCGGGTCTTGGCAGCGCAGGCGGGCCAGGCAAGCGCACCGTTTGCGAGCACCACCTCCTCCAGCTTTGGCGCCTTCAGGTCGGGCAGCGGCGGGAAGACGGTCGGGATGGGCGGCAGCTCCGGCTGCCGCAGCGCCGCCGCGCACGCGGGGCCCGGGCCTCCCAGCGCCAGCGCCAGCGACAGGGCGGCCGCGCCGGCGGCGCCTGCCGCACGCGCAGAGCGACGTCGGCTGGTTGTCGCCTGCAGGGGCCGCTGCGCCACGCGAGCGGCAGGCGCGACAGCGGCAGTCGTGGCACGTAGCCACCTTCCCAGACGCGCCTGAAACGCGCTGCAGGAGGCAGGAGACGCAGGCGCGGACGCGTGGCCGGTCTGGTTGCTGCTCGGCACAGGCGCGTGGAGCGTGGTGACGCTGAGGGGAGCGCAGTGGCCCAATACGCTCCAAGCTGACGTGCCCATTATGCATGCGTTGCATGGTGTGCGTCATCCCGCGTCACCGTGAGTACTGCAAGTGCACTGCCAGTGCTGCTTCACGCTACCTTGTCTATCAGCACACCTTACAAAAGACTCAAGGCAGAGCTGGAACAGACCTGGGACATGAAAGCACTCAGATGAGCACTGCGGCAGTTACAGCAAACTAGGGCTGTTCATGGATGGCGCCCAAGTGCGTCTGCTGGTCTTAAGCACACCAATGAGGAGCAGTAAACTGCTGCCTGCAGCTGAGGGTACATGGTGGACTGGTGTGCCGTGTGCAGGTCCTTCACATGCTCTTGCTAGACTTGTTCAGCACTCACCGGCCACATGCCGAGAGCGGTGTACCAGTCGGCATGACTTGAGGAACATGGGTTGTGACGGGGGTAGCGGTGCACTGTGATGCACGCACCGCTCTCTTCAGGGCGGCCTGTGCAATGACCTCAAAAGCGGGAGCGTGTGCAGGTAGCTCGATGAGTCAGCAGGCGAGGCGCGCAAGGCGCATGGCGCAGGGCGTGCGGCGCTGCGGAGCTGCCCTAGCAGGGCGCCTCCGGCCACCAGCCACGTCGTCCCGCCCAGCAGGCACGCCGCTGTAGGCAAGCCTGCCTGCAGGGCCGCTGGCGCGGCCCCTGCTGTGCCGACAATGTGTGAGCCCGCTTGCACGCATGCAGCTCCCCCGTCCAGCTGCTGCCTACCCGCTCACACCGCCCTTTGCCTGCTCCACTGCCAGGTGTCTGCACAACGCCTCTAGCTGCTTGCATGCGTGAAGCGGACGCTTCAGCGCACGCTCTGCGCCCAGCGCATAGTTGCTGCGCATAAACATGTGCATGCGGCCGGGTGCATCATGCGACTGCGCCATCAGCGCTTGACCCTCCTCTGCCACCTGCTGTGCCATGCGCATGCATGCGCGTAGCTCACACACCGTCTGCTGTGCGCACTGCTCTGCTGTTGCCTGGGGCTGTGGCGCAGACCGCACCATACGCATGCATGCAACAGCTCACTCCTAGGCATCTGGTCGTAGGGCGCATGGCTGGCATGTGGCCTGTGTAGCAGCGACACCAACACTCCAACAGAGACCATCACCAAAATCACATATGCGTGCGGCAGAACGCCGTGGCCAGACAGGGCCGAGGGCCTCGGCAGTGTCCATGCTTGGCCGGGGCTGCACGTTGCACGGGGCCTGAGATTCGCCCTCTGTGCGCCGCCCGTGTGTGCACGCTGTGTGATGTGCACGCGCGCCCAAACGCAGGCAGCAACCCCGCCTCACAGCAGTCCAGCGCCGCACCCAGCATGGGTATGGTGGCAGCTGCCATGTGAGGCTGGCGCTGCCATCCCGCACGGGCTTATGCTGCCAGCCATGGCCCGTTGTGCAGCAGTATTTTCGCTCAGTGCATCTCCTCATTTCTCCGCAGCCCTCGTCTGCGGCAGGTGCATCATGGAGAAGGATCGCTCGGCCCTAGGAGTACCAAACAGGTCACGCCTTCCCTAGCGAGCCCTTCATGCCTTATCTAGTGAGTTGTTGGAGCTCGTAAAAGTGTACAGAGGGCTGCAGGTAAACCAGTTGGATAAGGTCGGCCTGCAAAGAGCACAGGCACCATTCCAACAACAATGCCTTATGTGTGATGCTGGTGCTCGTGCACGTACAGGCATACAACAGTCTCCCTCAACATGCAGAGTCGCCAATGTGCAACACACCCTCATGAACAGCGCTATGCTGAGCTGTAAAGCAAGGCACAACATACTTTCCTGTCAGTGACGTCCAGGTCGATTATGCCACATGCAAAGTCAATTCTGATGCCAGTATTGGTTGCAGCCCTCGCTACCACAGACATTGACACGTTCCAAGGCTTCAAAACTGACCTCTGCTGTGACGCGAGTAAGTCACAGCATGCAAACAAGCGATGTACGTACAGAGCTGCGCCGGCTGACCAGCCCCCACGTGGGCCCGCCAGCTCATCGCAGCGCTTGCCTGGCGGGGCACCCACTCTAGGCACCGTCACCCCGTGTGGCAGTCGGAGTGACTCCTGAAATCGAAGTAGGCTTCATCTGCCCCAGGACCTCGAGAGCGGCGCACGCGCTTGATGTACCCGGCGTCATGAAGCGTCGCTCACAGCGCCAAGCGTGAGCACGCCAATGTACGGCAGCGACCGGAACAGGCCGTCGTAGTCCATGCCGTAGCCGACCACAAACTCGTCGGGGCACTGCGCGGGTGCTGCATGTCAAATGTTATCGGGCTGCATGCTGGCGCGCCGTGCTTGAACAGCAGCGGGTCTTCAATGAGCCGCTTGCTGGCACTCTGATACATTGGTTGGTGAGCGCCTCACAGGTTGCCCTTTGGATTGCACTCAGGCAAAAGCACCCTTGCTGGCCAGGCCGCATCATCATTCCGCCGCTTTCGCCCAGGAGCGCAGTATATTACGGCATTTTTCACGGGACAACGTATAGTGCGACATCAGGCTGTGACTAGCCAGACCTACAAACTGCCACAGTTGGCTGAGCAATGGCTGTCATTCTTCAATACATTAAAAACTCTTCAGACAAGATTCACGCTTGAAGAAACTGGCATGAGCAGGCCCTTGCGCGGTACCTCGAAACCCACGTAGTCCGGCACAAAGTCGACGGCGCGCCGCGACGGCTTGTCCAGCAGCGTGGCGAGCCGCGTGCTCGCCGCGCCGGCCGCCGCGAGCGCCTCCGTCATGCGGCGCGCCGTCCGGCCCGTGTCGACGATGTCTTCCACCTGCGCTGGCGCGACCTGATCCCTACCCTGCATGAGCGCGGCATGGCCGGGTGCCAGGGCGGAGCGGACATCAGTAGAAAAGGCTGTACCCCATGTGTGGAAACCCCAGGCAGGCCTCATGTGACTCAGGCCGAGCCAGGCACGGGCTGCTCAAATGCAGGCCCGCGGCATGGTGCCCACTCCATGCATGTATGCACGGCGTTGCCAGGCCGACAAGGGCGCCGCGCGTCCGGCACACTGCCGAGGCGGCCCGCTGTCCGGGCCGCGGCTGTGCCGCCGTGCTGCTTGGCCTCCGCCACGTGCATCATGCACGGCTCCTAGTACCGGTCTCGTGCTGCAGTCCAGGAGCCTGTCTATAGCTGTTGGACAGCAAGAGGCGCCCGTTCGCACCAGCAGGACGTGGCGCCCCGCCACCGATAGGGCGCGGGGCACCTCCAGCGCGACCGCGCCGCTCGACTCTGTGCCCCGGTAGGACGCCGCGCGCAGGAAGTCAAACTCCAAGCCCTCCGGCAGCGGGTCGAGCGCCCTCGCCAGGTCTGCGGCCGCGCGGCGCACCAATGAAGTGACGTGCGGCTTGCGGTCTACCTGGGAACAGCCTGGGGGCAGCGGGGCGCTGGCGTGCCTGCCGCGAAGATGAACGCGCCTGTCAGCGTCTGCGCGCCAGAGGCGGAGGTGTCACTGCCAGAGTGACCTTCACGAAGTTGTTCCCAAAAAGGTACTCGGCAAGATGCACGGCGCCGGGGCGCGGCGCCGCACCCCCAGCACCAGCGGGCGTCTGGTCGCATAATCTGCGGCGACCTGCCTGCGTCCACGCCCCACACACCTCACACCTCGTGCTCCTGCTCAGCCAGGGCGCATGCGCAGCATTACAGGTGCCCACCTGCCAAGCTCGCAGACACGCGCCCTCAAAGTCTCGGCGCTGTACAGCACACGGGTGACATCTGTGTGCTGCTCAGCGGAGCGCGCTGCCGGCACTCTCGCCCGCCGCTTGCCTCGGTGCCAGTGCTGGGACGCAACCCGCGCCTGGGTGGCGCTCAGGGCACAGCCGCGCATGCGACCTGGCCCAGGCACCCCGAGACATCGACGAGCTGGAGGTCGTCGAGCTTTGTGAGGGTCGAGGGTTGATGGTCGCAGCATGACTCATGCTCACCAGCGTTCCCCCCAGAGTCCCCAAGCGGTCGCGGTCCAGGACACAGCGCCTTATCTTGCAGCACCAGGCAGCGCTGTGCCTTGTGGAGGCGGCACCGATGGAGGTCCCACGCGTGCAGCAGTCGCAAACGCTCTTCGACCAGGCGCTGCTCCTGGATGAGAGCGACAGTATGTTTAGCTTCCTCGACCAGATGGCTGCGGGCGGCGAGCTGGCCGAGGCCGCGGTCGGCGGGTCTCTGCTGTATGGCGCGCCGGCCAACCTCGGCGACGCGGCGCTGGCCGGCGCAGTCGGCGACCCAGTCGCCTGGGGCGACCCGGGGCTCGCTGCGCCGTGGGCCAGCACTGTGCCGCTGCCACTGCGCGGGGGGCACGCCGCGCCGGAAGTGCCAGCGTCGCCGCTCAAGGAGGAGCGGCAGCAGCAGCAGCAGCCCTCGGGCAGCGGCAGCGGCGAGCGCAGCAGTGGCGACGGCGGCGCCGCTGAGCCGAAAGAGGCTGCCGGGACGTCCTCCTCCAAAAGGAGTGATGGCCTGAAAAGCAAGGCTGAGCGCCTGCACCTGGCGCGTGAGAAGGCACGCCCTCACCCACTCCTGCGCCTGCCAGTGCGTCGGAGGCACCTGCGCTTGGGTGTGGGAGATGAGCCGCCCTGGTGCGTGCCAGTGCGTGTGCGTGGTGCACCCAAGTACTGAGGCGGTGCTGCATGTTGTGCCCTGCCGCAGAACAAGGAAGCGCAGAAGGCCTTCAGGCGACGTCAAAAGGTGCTCCGCGCACCTGTAAACATGGCCTGCAGTCCGGCCCCTCAGGGGTGCATGTCGTCAAGATGAAGCTGTGCCGATGCAAGCTACGTTACAAGCAACCTGCTTTCTAGCAATGGGTCCGGACTTGTTTTCTTATTGTGCAAACTGCTGCCACTAGAGTACTCACACTTTCTTGTCAACACACACTGTACAAAGTCGAAAGGCCCTTTGAGGCGTGCATCCGCGGCAATATTGTGAGCGTGTTGTTATTGGTGTGATAGTATGGTGGTGGTGCTTGCGCAGGCAAAGCAAGGCGAGACGGAGAAGCGCGTGTCTGACTTGGCAGCGCAGCTGGAGGCGCTGCAGCACGAGAACGAGGCGCTGCACCAGCAGAACTTGACGCTGCAGTCGGCGCTGGTGGTGCGCGCGGCTGCGCCCGCGCCCGCGCCAACGCCGGCGCCGGCGAGCGCGCCCGACAGCCCCGCCTCGACCAGCGGCCAGGTGCGGGGTGTGGCCTCGCTGACGTGGTGTCTCGAGGTGTACACGTGCCTTCCGGATCGTTCTTGCTCAGATATGCCCTGCTGCTCCGCTGGCCAACAAAGAGCCTGGCTAGGCGCAGTGCGGAGACCAGCGCGTGTGTGTGGTGCTGTGTATTGGTTACTGCAGCATGCTCCTGTGGTAGTGTGCTTGCCAAGGGCGTGAAAGGCAGCCGCTCTGTGACAGGGCGGTGAGCGCCCGGGTGTGTGCAGGCGCAGGGAGTCTGGATGCCGTGGCATGGGCGCGGCAGCTGCCGCAACCTGGCGGAGACCGTCGCGCAGGTCGTGTCTGCTGTGGGGCAGCGGCAGGTCGCCGCGCAGCGGGTGCGCTCCAGGAGGGGCACCGGAGTGCTGTGATATGCTAGCCTGTGTCTCACACCAGTTTCACATGCCGCCACTGGTCATATGGGATACAGCGCGCACACATCTCATTACCAGGGGCATGCGCTATAGTGAGCGCCATACATGTCTCAAGCTCGAGCTATACGTCACGCCAATGGCGCCTGGCCTGGCGTATGTCCGCTTTCACCCCAAGTACGGTTGACGCCTGAGCCCGTCTTGTGCTGCATAGCGTGCTTGCCTAGCGCCTGTTTGGTCGCAAAATGGCGGCAAGCACTCTGGAGCTGCTGCCGCGCAGAACGGCGCGGAGGCGGGCTACTGGCAGCCGTGGGCGGAGCGGGGCACGCCGCAGACGGCCATGGCGACGCTGGTGCTCACGCTGGGCGAGGGCGTGGAGCGCGTGCGGCTGACGCCGGAGGGCGCGCGCGGCCTGACAGTGGAGGGCATGCGCGCGCTGTGGAAGGTGCGGCGGAGGGCCGCCGGCTGTCGGCGCTGCTGCAGTGCCCGCGCGTGCCGTGTGGAGAAGCGCCTCGCTGGTGCCTTGTGACCTGGCAGCGAGTGCGGCGTGAGCGCGCTGCCAGTTTGTTCGATGCGCAGACCAGCGGATGCATCGTGCAGTGCCTGCTCCTGTGGCAAATACAGCGCAGGCACTGATTGCATTTGATCTACACAGCCAGTACCTCACTGTGTAGAGGTGTAGGATGCTATTTTTGACGCAGTGTCTGCGCGAGCAGGAGCTGGTGAAGCGCACTGCTGCGGTTCTGGTGGACGCGGCAAATGACCCGAATGGCAAGGCTGCGCAGCAGATCGAGGTGCGCGTGGCGCTGGTATATGTTTTAACCAGCCTGCGCAGTGTCTCACCTTACTCGTGAAGTGTTGAAAGTATTGAAGCATGGATAGCTCATGACTAGCTCATGTCTGGCGTTACCACTGCTCTCTGCGTAACCAGACAGGCGTGGTTGTAGTGCCAACCTGTGGATTGTCGCATCTAGTGGTGAAACGTGTCTTTAAGAAGTGGATGCTTGATTGGGCATCAGGGAGTATCTCAACCTGTGTCGCTGGTGGATGTGGCTCAAGACGCGGGGCGCGGCCGCAGGGGCTGACGCGCGAGTTTGCGGGCCTGAGCGCCTACATGTCCGCGAACAACCCGCGCCTGATCAACAACTTCCACTTCCAGCCCGTGGACGGCCAGGCCTCGCCGCACCCCACCGCCAGCACCGCGCTGTGGAGCTCCATCCTGGTGCGCGCGCGGCCCGGCGCGCGGCAGCCTGTTGCAGAGCTGTGCACTGGCCGCAGTGCGCTGGCCGGCACAAGCGTGCATCCTGATGGCTGTCTGTGTCATTGATGAGAGCAGGGGCTTAGCAGACGTGTGAGACGCTTTGCTGCCATGCCCTAATGCATGTCGCCTGCTGCAAGGTCAGCAGTGTTAGCCGTGCATGGATGACGCTCCTTGGCGCGTGCTGGCGCGCGCATGGCCGACTTTCTGGTCTTCTCGGTGGGGCATGCTGCGACCCTGGAGGGCGGGCACGTGCTCACGCCCTGCTTGTGATAAAAGCCGGCATGCGCGCAGCTGTCGCTGCGCTTCACGGAGGAGCAGAAGGCGGAGCTGCTGCGCGCGCGGCGCATCTACTTCATGCGCGTCAGCCCGCTGCTGCAGGAGCGCAGCATCATCCAGGGCCGCCTGCATGTGCGCCTCCCGTGCCTCCACCAGCCCTTGACTGTCTAGAGCTGTGTGTCGTGGTGTGTGGTGGTGTGTGGTGGCCTCTCCATGATCGTCATAGCCACGCGAAGCGGCTCAAGCACTGCTTGGTCTGGTCTGCCGTCGTACTGCTGCGTGGTGGCTGCTGTGATGGGGCAGGTGAATGCCGATGCACCTCTGTCTGTGCAGTGGGGATTGACTTGTGGCTTGCCTGTGGCAGACTGTGCGTGCGCGCGTGTGTGAACAATACCTTCCAACTGCAGTGCCGCGGCTGTACAAGGCAAGCCGTGGGAGTGTTGGCTGCACACTGACGCCCTGCGAGAGTGCCTGAATGCTATGCCCCACCTGTGCGAGCTCGGCGTCACACTTATACTGCCGGCGCGCAGATGTTCGACGAGCGGCTGGCGGGGTCGCCTGTGGAGTACCTGCAGCTGAACGACCTGGCGGAGGCGCTGCAGCGCAACCTGCAGCGCATGCACTACGCCAAGTGCCTGTTCATGATGCGCGCGTGGCACCAGGCGTGCATCGCAGGGCGTCCTCGCTCGCTCCCCGGATCTGCCTCACCTTGCGAACGCAGGTGCCTGCACGTGACACAGGCACCAGGCTGCCAGCAGCTCCAGCTCCTGCAACGCCACGCGCTGTCTCATCTTTTTTATTTTGCAGCTCCAATGTTGAGAGGATACTCATGGTAAGAGCCGCTGTGACTGGTGAAACAGTGGTCAGCATTGCTTGCCGCATGCAGGCACGTGTCTGCACGAAGCTCAGCAGCACATGACTCCGAGAAGTGGATGAAAGCGCTCCAGACGTGACGCATGTGTGTCGTGCCGCTGCGCAGACCCTGACGCCGATGCAGGTGGCGACCTTCGTGGTGCATGCGTACCCGCTCTCCCCGGGTGCGCGCCTGTACACTTCCCAGACACTGACGGCAACGCTGTCTACTGTGGAGGCAGCCTTCTGACTGCCCATCGTTTATAGAGGCTTGTGCATGGCGAGGAGTGACTGCCTGCTGTACGCCCTTGCATGAGTGTGGAGTCCCGTGGCAGATCGCCGGAGGGGCTGCCATGCGTGTGAGGTCGCGGCGGCGGGTGCGCGCGCAGACATGATGGCCGCGTGCGCGATCCTGGCGGAGCAGGCGGGCGAGCCGCCGGTGTCGGTGCTGTTGCGCGGCGAGGCCAACCACGAGCTGGCGCTGGTCAGCAGCCGCACCGCGCTGGAGCCGCCCTGCTCCGGATCCATCCACGACCGCGAGGACAAGGCGGTGGTCGCGGCGACTGGTGGGCTGATTGTCGGGAGCAACGCGCCCGGCGCGCCAGAGGGCCCCTCGCAGGTGCGGGCGCGATGGACGCCCCAGTGAAAGCGCGTGCGTGTTTTCATGTTTGCAGCATCGGTGTGGGTGCACGGCAGAAAGGGTGACACTGCCACATCGGTGCTGCTTTCACAGGCGCGGGCATGAGTGCTGGCATGGACTGGGGATGCATGCACAGCGCAGTGCATTACAGACCGGTGCTCTGCGCCTGATGGCGCGCCGTGCACTGCACAGCAGGTCTGTGAGGTCATAGGTGACCATGTAGCATTGTGCAAACCAGCTTTCGCCTGCACACTGAAGCGTCAATGTGAGCAGGGCGGCATGCGGCAGGCGCTGGCCGACGCCTGGCTTGCCTCTGGCACAGCGGCCTCGCCAAGCACGACGACCGGCTATTCCAACTCGATGCACAGCCAGCAGGACCGCGCCGTATTGTAGGGCTTGGCGCGGAGTCGGGGTCCCAAGCGGACCCCGACCCCCGGCGGCCTACGGTGCCCTGCTGAGTTTGCAGCAGCCGCCATGCGAATTGACAGTGCACAGGCTGTGCCATGTGGAGGCAGCAAGGCTTCTGCAGTGCCGATGTACTAAATGTTTACTTCCCCAGCCGGTGGCGCTTCCACAGATTGTCCTGCACTTGGCAGAGAGCGCAACATGCCTCGGCAAGCCCAAAGTCGAAACAATCTGCTTTTGTGCTTGTTTCCGGTGTGTGCTTGCTCTTGTATCCAACATTAGATGGAGGGACATATTAATTGTGTGAAGCCGGACCATTGGAAGTCTGTCCTGGGCAACTGTTCATGGTTTTTTGTTCTGGGTGTCTCACAGCAAGCTTCATGCTGCTTGCACAGAACGTCTCTGTAATTAATAAGGGCTATTTGCCGCGTTGATTTCAAGAATTTCTGTTGTTGAGCAGTGTGTCACACGTTGAATCACATAACAGTTTCCAGACTCAGAGCCCCTGTTGGCCGCATTTCCAGCCGGCATTTGATCAATAAGTCGGTTCTGACCACCCTGCTTTTGCGGCCCGCACCGCTTCAGTATGCAGTAGCTTGCCTAGCGTGCTCATACCCCTGCCACCATGTCGCATTAAGGACTTGCTGGCCGCCCGGACTTGGATGCGGCCAAGCCACTGGGACTCATAGAAGGCCAGGGCAGGTGTTACACGGGGTGTGGTGGAGAAGTTACACACAGCTGCCAGCCAAATTCTGAGAGCGCGGCCTCCGCGCGCCGCTGCCACATCTTGCATTACCTTTTTATACAGTCAATGCGTGATTGCGCGGCGCAGCAGCAGCGCCTGCTGATGGTCAGTGACTTCTTTTATCCAGGCATTGGCGGCGTGGAGAGCCACATCCTGCAGCTCAGCCAGTGCCTCAGAGCCTTGGGGCACAAGGTGCACTCTGCGCTTCTGCAAGATTCAGAAGCTTCTGACTAAAAGATGTTGAGCTTGCAGCGGTCATCAGGTTGTCGTTCTGACACATGCTTACGGCGAACGCACGGGCGTTCGCTGGATGAGCGGCGGCTTGAAGGTGCACACTCTTACAACACCGCACTGCCCAAGGCCGGGAGCAATCAGCTTGCAAGCCTTGCAGTACAGTCAGGCTGCTCCACTCCTTAGGACAGGTGTACTACGCGCCGCGCCGGCCAATTTACAACCAGGCAACTGTGCCTACAGTTGTAGGGGCCTTTGCGCTCCTGCGGTGCGTCCCATGCGCAAATTGCGCTGGTAGAGATACAGCGTTGCTCTTTCAGGTGAGCTCACACACTCTGACTTTCTGGCAGGTGCATTGTCATCCGCGAGCGCATCACACTCGTTCACGCACACTCCGCCTTCAGCCCCATGGCACGGCCTTGTTCGCTCCTGCTCAAGCGCTCATCCGCTGGACCGCTTGTCAGCACGGCAAGCAGGCAGTTTGCTAAAGCTGCCGGCGGCCGCACAACAGGCGCACGAGGCGCTGCTGCACGCGCGGACAATGGGCCTGCGCACGGTGTTCACGGACCACAGCCTGATGGGCTTTGCGGATGTGGCCAGCATCCTGGTGAACAAGGCGCTCAGGTTCTCGCTCGCTGACGTGCACCAGGTCCGGCTCCTCGGCCCCGCTTCGGTGGCGCGCTGCGGCTGCCTGGAAGCTCACATGCAGTCCTGGACATGCTTTGACAGCCCAGTTACAGAGCCCTGGCGTGGAGAAGGCACTCACCCGCAGCCCTGTGTTGCGCACCCGTGTTCCTCACTTCATTCCGGTATGCTGACGGCCTCGGTGCCTGAATGAAGGCCCTGGCAGACCCAGGTATGGCACGAGGTGTTCCAGCTGCCGCACGCGCGCACGCTTGCGATGCAAGAGCGTGGGCGCTGTACGGATGGTGCACAGCTTCTTGTGCATGGCAGGATGGTGGTGGAGGAGTGACCACCGTGATGGCAGGGAAGCGCGGGCTGCCGCGCAGGTGATCTGCGTGTCGCACACGGGCAGGGAGAACACCGAGCTGCGCGCCTGCCTGCCGCCCGGCCGCGCGGCGGTCATCCCGAACGCGGTGCACGCCGCGCACTTTGCGCCGGCCGAGCTGCGCACGCTGCTGCGGCACGCGGAGCTGCGCGACGGACAGCCTGCCCCGCCGGCGGGGTGCGGCGCGAGTCGGCCTGGCGCAGCGCTGCCACGGGGCGGCGCCATGACGCCCGGGCAGCCAGTGCGCGGAGGGCCGGAGGCGCACAACGAGCAGGCCATGCCCAGGCTGCGGCCTGAGCAGGAGCGAGGAAGGCATGCGTGCCGCGACATGCATGCAGCCTGCAGCGGCCGCGCGCTCGCAGGCGCCCGCACCTCGCCCGCGTACACGCCAGGCGTTGGGTGCCAGCCGGGGTTGCCTGGCGCAGCCCCGGCGCCGCGCGCATGGCGGGGCCAAGAGCGCAGCCCCGAGGAGGCGACGGTGGTCTGCCTCAGCCGCCTGGTGCACCGCAAGGGCATCGACCTGCTCGCGCTGGTGGTGCCGGAGGCGTGCCGGCGGCGCCCAGGGCTGCGCTTCGTCATCGGCGCGCTTGCGGCCCTCTTCCCCGAAGCTCGCATGGACGCTCGCTGCTCCTGCCTGCACAAAGTGTAGCATGGGTCCCACACTCCCCTGGCAGCCTGCACATACCATGCGTGCTGCGCGCCTCCTCTGCCGTCTGCCGTCTAGTGCTTGCCAGCAAGGCTCACCATGGTGACAGTGTGTGCAGCGGCTGACTATGTGCTTGTTGCAGATCTCGCTGTGGCACGTTCTCAGCTTGATGCACGCACACTGCAGTGACCATATTTGTCTTTCAGCGCAGACATGACCTCAATGCCCGCAAAAATGACTGTTATCTATCCGTGCAGGCGGCGATGGCCCCAAGGCCACGGTGCTGCGGCGAATGATCAAATATCATGACCTGGCCGACCGCGTGACACTCCTGGGGGCGGTGGCTGCCGCTGAGGTGCCGGCTGCAGCCCGTTGCCTTCCCTGCCACCACCCCGCGTATGCTGATAGGGGCAAAGACAATCACTGTCAGCACTTCACAAGCATGCACATGCAAATCAACACTCTCCCATGAGCCATGTACTGCGAATGTATTGCAACAGCATCTCCTTGACTGCATTGTATACCCTGGCTCACTTTCTCACATCTGTGGTTCCGATACTTGCTAATTAAGCACGCACCTCGCATCGCGGCGTGCTAGACAGGCAATGACCCCAGGGTTAGTCCGCAGACGCCCAGCCATGTCGCGCAGGTGCCGGGCGTGCTTGCGCGCGGGCGCGTGTTCCTGAACACGTCGCTGACGGAGGCCTTCTGCATAGCGCTCGTGGAGGCGGCCGCTGCCGGGCTGCTCGTCGTGTCCACGCGCGTCGGCGGCGTGCCTGAGGCATGCTCGGGCCTGGTGCAGTGCTTCACAAGGGAAATTTGCTTTACAAGGAAAACCACACAGACTGCGCCTACATTCAGGTGTGTGCGCATGAAGAAAGGCATGTGCTTTGATGGAAGACATGCCCCTGCAAAGGGACACAGGACATCAGCAGTTTCTGCCAGCAAAACTTACTGATTGTACCATACCAGCAGGCTAGACTCAGCCTGCGTGCCCCGACTGTTCTGCACACTGCACCCGTGCCATGCATGGTGGCCAGGTGCTGCCGCCCAGCATGCTGCTGCTGGCGGAGCCGCAGCCAGAGACGCTGGTGGCCGCGCTGGAGGCTGCGCTGGCGCGCGTCCCGACCGTCGACCGCCTCAGCCAGCACTGCCAGGTGCGTGTTCCCTGGGTTCTGAGCAACACCCGCCCCTGCAACACATGGCAACCATGGGTAAGTTATTTCTTTGCTGTTGCATCATGAATACTGATCTGCAAATAACACATGCCGTCGAATGCAGGTGGCCGCGATGTACAGTTGGTCGGCAGTGGCCGCGCGCACAGAGCGCGCGTACGCCGCGGCCGCCGCGACGGCCAGCGCTCGCGACGAATCTGCGCTCGGACGGCTTCGGCGCTATGCGCGCTGTGGGCGCATGTTTGGGCCGCTCGCCTGCGCGGTGGCCGCGGCGGACATGCTGCTCCTGCGCTGGCTGGAGTGGCGGCAGCCGGCGGCGGGCATCAGCATCGCGCCGGACTGGCCCGTCGGGTGGAAGGGATAGCTCTTCAGTAGTGTAAATGCAGCAGCACAGTGGCATGGTGGCTATGCGTGGCTCATGCCAAAGCGTCGGGCTGGTTTCCGTAAAGCAAGGTGTCACAGCAGGCAGCCACAGAAGCACTTTCACCGGTTCTTCCGTCAATCGCCAAAACACAACATATCCAGCAGTCTGCATGTTTGCCTTTTGAGCACACATGCCAAAGGATGGTTGCTTGACACAGTAGTTGCAGTTGGATGAGCACCATGGTGCAAAAAGCACTGGTAGGTGCCACATCTGTGCTGCCCTGAGCATGGTGGACATATGATACAGATAGGCAAAGCCCATCACGCATGCACACACAGTCGCGCAAACTCCCCAAACATCGAAGATAACCGCATGAAGCGTAAAGAGGTCCAAGGAAAGCCGCTTACTCCCACAATTTCTGCAAAACGCATGGCGCAGTGCAGTGCACAGGCTGGGCAGCAACCGCACATGCAGCTTTTCATTTGAGCCATTTGGCTGCTTGCCAGCCTTCTTACTGAGTGTAAACCACACAACTCCAGAAGTCAGCATGCAAGCTGGAGGCTGTTTGCTGCCGCCGTTCTAGATGATAATTTTGATGCATCATGCAGCGCGAAGGCGCGGCGGCACCGCCGCGGGCACCTGCAGCCGCATGGGCGCGCCGGGCTGCCCGCCCGTGCCGGCCGGCGCGCAGTCCAGCGCGCCGCCCTCCTGCGGCGCGGCGCGCTCGGCGGCGCGCGCGAGCAGGTCCAGCGTGTGCTGGAAGCGCGCCGGCACGCTCGGCGGCGGCGAGCGCGCGCGCGGCCGCTCGCCACGCCCGCGCGCCGGCCCCGGCGCGCCGCCGTCCGCCGCCGCGGCCGCGGCGGCCTCGGGCGCATGCGGGTTGCCGCTGCGGCTGTCAGGTACGGTGGCCTCCGTTACAGCCTCCGCCGAGCCGGCCGCCATGTCTGACACAATTGCCTGCGGCAAGTCCATGTGCGGTGCTTGGCCGGCCGGTTGGCCGTGCGCCGCGGGCGCCACAGAAGGCGCGTGGGGCGCCGGCAAGACCGGGCCGGCGCCGGGCAGCTGCGCCCGCGTCGACAGGCTGTGTGCAGGCAGCCGCGCGCTATGGAGCTTGGACCCCGGCCCCGCCGCACCGCCCTCGGCGGGGGCGGCGCGAAACATATTCGACAGCGGAGCAAGGACGAAGCCAGCGCTGGCGGCCGCATCGGCCGGGCTGGCGCTGCTGGCAGACGCGGCCTGGGACGCCGCCGCGCCCGCCGCGGCGCGGCCGGCGCGCAGCAGGGCGTCCAGCTTGGCGACGAGCATGTCGACGTAGGCGGCGTGCTCGGCGGGGGTCAGGAGGGGCAGCGCGGCGGCCGCCGCCGGCGCAGAGGTCCTGGCAAAGCTGGACGCCCTGGACAGGCGAGGGGACGTCGCGCCTCCCGGTGCAGCCGTGCCTGCCTGGTCTGCCCACCAGAGCCGCGGCTCTGGCTTAGGGTCCGGCGGGGCAGCGCCCGCGGCCGCAGAGCTACCTGACAGGGGCGGCACCGCAGCAAATGAAACATTGCGCTGCTCCTGTATTACTGGCACAGCCTCGGAAGGCGCAAGTGCTGGTGCGGCAACGGCCCTCTCGCTCGGCGTGTCCCTGTCGCTCGGGGCGCCGCGCTCCTGCTGCCCAGCTCCAGCGACACCGGCGGAGGCGCCCGGGGCTGTGGACAGCGGGGAAACCTGTGGCCGTGACGCATCTGCTGACACAGGTAAGGGCTGGCTTCCTGCGGCGCCCGCACCATGCGCAGCGCGCTGGACTACAGGAGACAGGGCCTCGGCCTCCTCTGGCGCGCCCGAAGGGGTCTGGGGCGGGCTGCTAGGGTCGCTGCCGCCAGGCGCCAGGCCGGGCGCGCCGTCCCTGGAGTGCGGATCAGCGCATGGCTGGGCGTCAGGGCGGGGAGCCGCGCAGGTGTCTGTCTCTGCCTTGGCACCAGCAGCAGGCACGACCAGGCCTGCATCGACTTCGCTGTCGAGCGGCCCTTCCGTGCTGGGCCTTTCAGCCTGGCTGCTGACGGCGAGCCGCGAGGCGCGCAGGCCTTTCCGGGCTGCAGTCAAAGGCGACCTGGGCTCTGAAGCGTCGGCGCCTGACTTGCCGCCCGCGCCCTGTGGGTCGAAGCGCGGCGCGGCGCTGAAGCCCAGGCCGGCGCCGTCGGTCCACGGCACCCTGGCTGCGCCCTCGCGGCCCAGCCGCGCGGCCTGCGGTGCGCGCCCGGGCGCCGGCGGCGCGGTTGCGGGCTCGTCGGGGGCCGGCACGGCGCCCGCCGCGCCGGGCCCGGCGTCGGCCGCGCACTGCAGCAGCACGCGCAGCGTCCAGTCGTGCCCGCCCTCGACCTCCGCCACCCGCTGCCTGCGCGCGTGCGCGCCGGGGCGGGCATGCACCCTGCCCCCTGGTGCACATGCACAGGCTGGTCGCCCATGATCCCCACAAATGCATGTGCACCGCCGCCGCCATGCACTGATTGCGCGGGCACCAGACTCTAAGCTGGGGAAGGGTCGTGGCCCATGCCATGTGTGATACTCCTGGACGTTTCATGGGTGCGCACAATGCATGAGTATGCTGGGCATGAGCGGCCCTGCGCGTCGAGGCGGCACACATGTGGCCCTCTCTTGCAGCTTCCATGCACGCCATTGCGCAGCACAGCTGGAGGGCAGTGCTGAGCGCTGACCCCTTCACACCTTTCACAGCGCCGCTAATCCAGCCGGACCGTATCTTCCAGCGGGCTGACTCCCTTCACGCAATGCGGCGCATGCATAGACTCTGGCTGGGGCCGCGCACTGGGTCGCCGCCAGCAGCCGCTGCGCGTCCTGCAGCGCGTGCTGGACGCCGCCGAGCCGGGTGGCCAGCTTCGCGGCGCGCTCCTCCGCGCCGGCCGCCTGCCGCAGCGCGCCCGCCGCGGTCGAGGCCGCCGCGTCCGGGCCTCCAGTGGCGGGGCCGCCCTCCGCCGCCGCGAGGCGCGCCATCTGCGGGCGGCGCGCGCATGGGCACACCATGCGCCCTGGCGCGGCCCTTAGATGGGCAGGGTCGTGGACCCTGGCCCGGCTGCAGGCCTGGCCTGCGCTCCTGTTGCTGCCGTTGGCGCTGCCGCCCGCTGCAAGCATGCGCGCATGCACCGCCGCATGCCTGCCCTAGGAGGCTGGGGCAGGCCATCTGCCTTGCCAGGCTCGGCCCAGCCGCATTAAGCACGATCGGAGCAGTGCCTCGGGTGCCATTCTGTGGGTAGCTAGCAACGCAAACCTGACCGTGATCCTGGCTGAAGCTTTCTCCCTTTGGACAGCTGTTGTACAGGCTGGCAGCACAGCCTGTTCAGGCGCACGAGGCCGTTGGCGGTGCGCAGCAGTGCGCCGCTGCGCTGCGCCAGCTCTGCGCCGGCTTCCCGCGCGAGGCCGAGCTGCCGCCGCAGGTCCGCGGCGTCCGCGTCCGCCGCCGCGCTGCGCGCCACCAGCCGCTCCGCCTGCAGGGACAGGGTGTCAGGGCATTTAATACAACTGTGCGGTTGGGCCGCGTGCGCGCTGACGCTGACCTCGCACATGCAGGTCGGGCAGGTGCTGCACAGACGAACTGCGGCATGGACAGCTACGCAGTGTCGCCCACTTCTTCAACAGAGGGCTAGCCAGCCAGCCAGGGCACGCAAAGAGCGTGGAACGTGGCGATGCTCTGCTGCAGGCCTGACAAAGCCCCGCCCACCATGAGCTCTTGCTCGGGCACAGCCCGTTGGGCGGCCGCGCGACCGCGGCTAGAAGCCTCCTGCGCGCCGGGTTAGGGTAGGGTAGGGCAAGGCTGCGCGGGCCCGGCCGCGGCGCGCCTGGCGGCTCTGGTACGCGACCTCGGCGGCCAGCAGCTCGTTCTCGAGCAGCGCGCGCCGTGCGACGGCGTCGGCGGTGTTGGCGCCGGCCGCCGCGGCGGCCGCCGCGACCGCGGCCGCCTGCCGCGCGGCGCCTTCGCGGTGCCAGCGCTCGGGGTCGCCCGCGTGCTCGCGCTCCACCTCGCTGTGCGCGCCTCCAGGCAGCCTCTCAGCACCGGACATCGTGCGCTTCGCCGGGGCGGGGCAAGCACTCGCAGCGCACGATGCCAGTTGCTGTTGTGCACACGGCTGCATCCGACGGCCGCACCGCGCCCGGCCGCACGCCTGGCGGCGGCCGCATCCTGCGTCACCGGAAACCCCACGGGCGCACACACGGCCGGCGCTGAGGCGGGCGGCGCTGTGGCGGGCCGCGCACATGGCGCGGCGCTCGCCGGCCGCGCGCTCGGCGGCGACGCCGTCCTGTGCCGCGCGCAGGCCGGCCTCCACCTCCGCGCGCCGCTCGGCAAAATCGCGCAGCAGCCAGAGCTGGTGCTCCAGGCCCGCGCGCGCGGCCGCATGGTCGCCGGCGGCCGCCTCGCGCTCGCGCGCGCCCGCCGCCGTGCTCTCCTGCAGGGGCGGCGTCCATCGCACACAGAGTGCCCAGCACGTCCCCAAACCTTGCACATCAATTTTGAGGCGAGCTTTGCATGGACTCACTCCAAACCTGGCCAAGCGGTTTTCAAGCGCCCATGCACCGGCACAGCATGTTGGCTGGGACGTGGGCCTGCCCATGCTATGACGTGCATGGCGAGCAGCTCATGCATGGCAACCTGCAGGAGCTGCATTACCTCTCCATCACGTCTCTGGTCTGTTACATGTGGAAATGCATGTCCCATGTTGGATCATGAGGCCGGCGGTGCTCGACAGCATGCAGGGTTTCTGACCCTGTCCAGGCGCAGGCGCGCCTCGGCGCTGGCGCGCGTGGCGAGCAGCTCGCGCGTGGCGGCCTCCAGGCGCGCCTCGCGCGCGGCCGCGGTCAGCGCGCGCGCCTTGAGCTCGTTGGTCAGGAACTCGTTGACGTCGGCCAGGTTGCGCCGCTCCGCCGCCAGCTCCGCCGCCAGGCCCGCGCCGCGCCGCTCCTCGGCCTCCGCGCGGCGCTGCAGCCTGCGGGCAGAGGGTCGCCAGGCCGGGGTCTGCATGGTGAGGCCAGTCTTGGGTGGGTAGGGCGAGCACACTGACGAGTAACAGCGCCACCTGCCCCTCCAGAGGGGACGCAGTGCGGAAGGAAGCCAATGACCTGAGCCCTCCGCTTGTATTCGCCAACGCCAGCCCCAGAAGCCCGTTTGTTAGGCTTTGGCTCATGGAGAAGTTGGGACGCACTGGCCGAGCTGCGTGCGCAGGCAGCTGATGAGGAAGTTGCGCTCAGCGAGCTCACCCTCGCCCGCATCCTCGTCCTCGCCGCCAGCCTCCTCCGCCGCCGGCCCTTTGGGCTCCTTCTTCTGCGCCATCCCCGCACTCCTAGCGCGCCTGCTAGCTTCAGCACCATTAGCTGCGTGCTAAAAATAAAGTGTACGACATTAAGCCCCTTTCCACAGGGCTTGGCGGCCGCTGCTGGACTGAGAGTCTCAAGGACGAGTGTGAAGCCAGGCGTTGTAAACAGCAAGGCAGGGCTAAATCCGTTCCGCTGTAGGCCGTGCACTGACCGCAATGAGGCTGCTCTTGCACAACTTTCTGGATTGCAACATTAAGACTGTGAAGAATGGCTACCCGCTCAAGATAGAGGCAGAAAAAGTGAAGGAGATTGAGGTGGACTACGACCCAGACTTCCTGCGGCATATGTTCAACCGCATAGACTACAAAGCTTTGCGAGAGGCCGCGGAGACGCTGGGTGCGTGGCGCTGCCTCCGGGGGCTCCACGCTTGGTACTTGCTGCTGAAGGATGTGTCAGCCTGTGAGAGCCTGGACGTTGTTACCAGGCTCTCAGTGTGCTTCAGCGTCTGTGTTGCAGGTGTTGTCTTCTGCTGCAGGTGCTGGGCCAAGCAGGTTGGCTTGACTCATTGTTACAAAGCAGAACAGATGCAGTGGTCTTTGTTTTCTTAGCATCCTGTGCTGAGCATGGCTGACACCGTGTTCAACATTGCAGTCCGCGGGTATGCATCGGGCACCATTATGCTTGTCACCTCGCAGCTAGCCCAGCGCGCTCAGCGAAAGGCAGTGTCATATGGCAGAAACAGTGAGAAGATGTTTCTTTGTCAAACAAGCTTCCTGCTGGGAGCAGGCCTGGCCGGCCTGCCGGTGGAGGCCAGCGCTGCGTCGCTGGAGGACGAGGACTTCCTGCGCACGCTGCACCACGTGCTGCTGGAGGTGGTGGTGGAGGAGGGCGCGCTGGTCTGCCCAGAGACCGGGCGGCGCTTCCCCGTCGTCAAGTGCATCCCGAACATGCTCCTGAACGAGGACGAGTGCTAACGCCGGCTGGCATGGGGCTTGCAGCACGCCGCTGTGCCTGGTTGCCGTGGGTGCCCCTGTGCCAAGGGCGCAGTGTTTGGCGGATGCTTTTCTGAACCGCGCATGCATAAATGGGCAATGTTGAGCATGGTTTCATGCGCATGCCTGCAGCTTTGCTGGTCTGGCATTGATCACATATGGTGTGCACTGTGATGCAAAGATGCAAGATGTCCAACGTCAACAGCTATGTCTCATTCCATGAATTCTGTTACATTTCCAAATAAAGTAACAGCGCTTGTCGACAGAAGTTGCTTTGCAGGGCACTCAGCCAGCATGCTGCATGACTGCACCTCGCCTGGTATAATGTGGATCCATCAAATGCGGAGACCCTGTCGGGCAGCCATGTAGGCCAGCCATCAGCTCATGGCCCAGCTCGTGCCGCTACCTCACAACATCACACAAGCAACCCCCACGGCGTTATACCCACGATTTGTCAGACCGGCCATTGTACACACACATCTGAGCTACCATTGAATCCCCCTTAACACACAGAGCTTCCGTGCTTTTCATACGCACAGACCGCAGTTTCTGACAAACCTCACGAATGCAACATGCATGCGACAGCCTAGCCAAAACCACAGATATGCTCGCGCAGAGTGGCTGCGCAGACACGAGGACTGCCTCAGCCCCACCGCTTGCTGTTCTTGGTAACCGCGCCGGCAGCCTTCTTGGAGCTGAAGGACTGCGCCTTGTTCTTCTTTTCCAGCGCCTTCTGTGCCTTGCTCATCTGCGCAGCAGAAGCCAATGCTTCAGATCCGCTGTCATCTGCAAGCTCACCCAAACATGATGCCAGCACAAATAAAGGCCTGGCTGTGCTCCACACACTCACATGCAACGGTACGAGTGTTCAGGAAGCAAGCACATTGCCAGCATAGCGCCGGGGGCACAGGACGTGTCAGTTTGGTGAGTCCACAACCCCCTACAGTGCACTCAGTCTGCGGCTGCGCAAGCAGCAGTGAAACATCCGACCACCATGCACAGGCCGGCGCGCCTTGGACTTGGCCTTGATCTGCGACTTCTCAACCTCCTTCTTCTTGGCCTCCTTCTCGGCCATGACATCAGCCTCGCCCTCGTTCTTCTCCAGGAACAGGTCGTAGTCGCCCTCATAGTCCCGCAGCTTGCAATTTTCCACCTACAGTTATGCACGGCGCACTCAGCCATCACCCGGGGTGCCATTCCACTCCCAAGATGACTACTGTCAACATGGCCAGTCACATTCTGCCATTTCTATACCTGCTATCCATACATACCATTACTGTCATAGCAATGATATGTGACATGCAGCCGCGCCGCGTCATCTCCCGCACCCTGTCCATCAGCGCGCGCAGCCTGGCGAGCAGCGCCAGCGCCTGAGGGGGCGCGCCGTGACGATGCGCGTGGCGATCTTGCGCAGGAAGTAGCGGTCGTGCGAGACGGCGATGACCGAGCCCTGGAACGCGCGCAGCGCGTCCTCCAGCATCTCCTTGGACGGGATGTCCAGGTGGTTGGTCGGCTCGTCCAGCACGAGCAGCGTGCCCGCGCTCAGCATGAACTTGGCCAGCGCCAGCCGCGCCTTCTCGCCCCCGCTCAGCACGCGCACCTGCGCGGGGCCCCATGGCTGGTCTCTGTCGTTTTCACTCAACCTGCAGCTTGGCGCCTGTGGGCATGCTGTTCTTGAGGCCGCAGAACAGGCACGTGCAGCCTGGGCTTGAGTACGATCCATAAGCCGCACGCACTGCTGGAGAGCTGCTGCTCGGATACGCTGCAGGTATGATCCTGAGCCCTGCCCATGCCATACCTCACTTCCCTGTGAATCTGCAAAGCAGCTGACCGGGCGGCTGCATGTAGCGCAGCGCGCAGCTGCACTGCGAGCAGGCCGGCAGGCGGGGGCAACAGGCGCGGCGGGCGCGCCTTCTTTTGCACGGACTTGCCGGTGAACAGCATGCGCCCGAGCAGTGCCTTGATGTCGTTGAGCTGCGCATCGGGCGCGGCCTTGACCAGCGTATCGGCCACCGTCTGCTCCAGGTCCAGCGCCTCCGCCTGCGGGCCAACTCATTTTCATCAATACATTGATCAGCCCGTGGTCCTGGCTGTGATGCCAAGCATATGTAGCACATGCACGCAGACGCGCATGTGCCAGCGCCTGCCCCAGGTCCGGCGCCTCTGCCTGCGGGCCGACCCCGATACCATCAACGTCTAGATTCAGTCCGCCACAGCTCTGGCTGCAATGCCGGGCGCATGTGGCACATGTAGGCAGACGCGCGTCCGCAAGCGCATGCTCAGGTCCGGCGCCCCTGCCTGCGAGTCGCGTCCAGCGCCCTTGCGCCTAAGCCTCGTGCACTCGCCTGACGCCGTGAATGTGCAAAAGATAATCCAGCCTTCACGGGCGCTGATGCCTGCAGCATCGCTTCTCTGCACAAGCTCACACCAGCAGCCAGGTGAGGGGCAGACTGGCGAGCTCTTCATATACGTATGGACTTAATCATCTACAGTTTGGCACGTGATATGGTATGAAGTAGAAGGCGGGAGCCTATTTCCTTGCCAGCATGCTAGCCGGGCTGCCCGCATGCTGCCCTGTGCAGCGGCTGCCCGAGCTGGCATCACGGCCTTGCCAAACAGGCGCGCCCATCTGGGAGGAAAGTACTGGGGAGGGAGAGTCTGGTAGAAAAATCCCCCACCTGGTTCTGCTCAAAGTAGTTGGGCAGGATGGCGTGCTCGCCCAGCTCCACGCTGCCATGGATGGGCGTCTCGCGGCCCATCACCAGCCGCAGCAGCGTGCTCTTCCCGCAGCCGTTGGGGCCTGCGCGGCGGCGGGCACGGTTGCGAGCGGGTGCACGGGGTGCAGTGCTCACGGGGTGCAGCAAATGAGTGGGCTGCCATAAAAGCAAGCCAATGCAGCTGCACGAACGCCCTTCTGGCATGCATGCATGGTCACTGGCCGAGGCGCGCGCACCCTGAGCCTGCGCCGTAAAGGCAGGCCCTGGCGCACAAGCTGATACCTGATTGCAGTGTGGCACCGCTTGTGCGCCGAAGCAAGCGGGGCTGGGGTTGACGCAGGACGGGCGAGCGTGAAAAGCCTGGGAGCGGGCAAGCACGGCGCCCCCCGGGCCTGCACGCGACGCAGCGGCGCGCGCGCGCTGCCAGCCTCGGCCCGGGCGCGCACCGATGATGGCCACGCGCTCGCCCTTGCCGATCTCCAGGTCCACGTTGTTGAAGAGGCGGCGGGCCTGGTAGCCGTGCGTCATGCCGCGCACGCTGAGCACGCGCTGGCCCATGCGCTCCACGGGCGGGAAGGCAAACGTGCGGCGCTTGGGCACGTAGGGCTTGGGCACCAGGCCGCCCTCGCCCTTGATCTTGTCCAGCGCCTTCTCGGCGGCCGCCGCGCGGCCGCTCTGGGCGCCGCCGGCCAGGCGCGCGATCATGTCCGTCTGCGCGCGCGCGGCCGCAATCGGGCTCAGACGCTCTGTGCCCTGAAGACCAAGGCAGGCCGGGTGCAGGGGCGCAGGCCTGCTCAGGCACCAACATGCTGCCCCGCCCCTGGCCTCCGGCCGCACGCCCACTTCGCAAACAGTTGCAGCGGCGCCAGGCCATGCTCAGCAAGCTTGTACAGCGCCGTGTGGAGATGTTGGACGGGCCTCGTGCGGCTGCGCGAGGCGCCTGCGCCTCCCCAGAAGCACATCCTGCAGTGGGGAATATGCGCGTCCTACCTCCTTGAACAGGCTCGCAGCCCAGGAGACGCTCCGCGCCACAGGCGCCTGCGCCGGCGCGGCCCAGGATAGCATGCATCCCAGGACAGGGTAGGGCGCGCGCCTGGCGCGCAATCTCCTTCTGCTGCTTTTCCCAGGCGGCCCACTGCGCGGCGGCCTTCTCGGCCTTGGCGGCCACGAACTGCGTGTAGTTGCCGCGGTACGTGGTCGCCAGCCCGTGCTCGGTCTCCACGATCTTGGTGCACAGCTGGTCCAGGAACTCGCGGTCATGGCTGACCACCACCATCGGCACCTCCTGCTTCTTCAGGTAGCCTGCCGCGCGCGGTGCGGGGGGCGCGCTCGGGTCCCTCGGGCGCTTGGCGCCGCGGCGGTCTCATTTCCGCATGCACACAGCGGATCAGGCGCGCGCAGCTTCCCCGGCAGCCTCGCTCACGTGTGCACACAGCGGACCAGGGGCGCGCAACCGGCCCGGCGGTCTCACTCACGCCTGCGCGGGGCAGGGTCGCGCGCCCCGCGCAGCGCGGCGGAGCGGCAGCAGGGACAGTCCACGCATAGGCCCGGACTGGAGCCACGCAGGTTTGCCTCCCTCCACACCTGCCCGCTGCCCAACCTGTCCGTTGCACTTGACCTATCTTAACCCTACCCTAGCGAAGCAAGGGGCGGCGCACGCACCTTCCAGCCACTCGAGCGCGTCCAGGTCCAGGTGGTTGGTCGGCTCGTCCAGCAGCAGCAGGTCGGGGTCCGCCAGCAGGATCTTGCCCAGGCACATGCGCATCTGCCACCCGCCGCTGCGCGCGCGGCCCCACCCCGCATCAGCGCGCGCCCCTCCTCCAGCCCCCGCGCCTGGCGAGAGCCCACCGGCGCCTCCGCGACAAGCCCGTCCGCGCCCGCCGCTGCCGTAAGACCCTTACGCTGCCTTCACTGCAGACGCAGGCACCATTTGCCACCTACTTGTGCCACCGCGTGCGTGCACTGTGCGCACACATCGCCGCCAGCCTGCGCCCTGCACCTCGCAGCCGTCACACGCTCACCAATGACCCTCCTCTTTCCTCTTTCCAAGACCCTTACCGCATGCGCCTGCACCTGCGCTCCACGAGCGCGCCCGCGCGCAAGCGCCCAGAGCCGCTCCCGGGAGCCGCGCGCGCCTGTACCTCGCTTCCTTCACGCGCTCATCAAGAGCCATTCCTCACCAAGATGAAGCTTACCACGAGAGCCTGCACCTGTGACTTAAGAGCAGCCCCGCGCGGGCGCCCAGCGCCGCTCCCGGGAGCTGCTCGCGCGCCTGTACGAGGCGACCAGGCGGTCGTTGTCCTCCGGGCTGAAGCCCAGTTCCGGCATCATCTGGTCGATCTTCTTGTCCAGCAGCGCCATGTCCAGGTCCGCGCCGCGCGCGTTCACCTCCTGCACCGCGCGCAAAGACAAAAGAGCGACTCAGCGCCAGCGCGCTCGCGCCGCCGCACGGCTCAGGGCTTTCACTGCTCAGTCGGTAGTTACACGCCGGCAACGCCGATCGCAATACGTGCACGTCAACGGATTAGCCGCCGCCGGACACGCGGGCAGCGGCGCCGCCGCAGCGGCGCGGTCCGCAGCAACGCCGGGCGCGCGCGCCTGCAGCTCGTCCAGCAGCGCGGCCATGCGCTCCATGTCCTCGCCGCAGGCCTCCAGCTCGACCTGGATGGCCTCCTGGCGCGCGGCCACCGCAACCTGCTCGCCGTACGCCGACAGGAACTCCTCCTGCGCGCGCGCGCGGGCGGGCTGAGGGGCCGCCCCCGGGCTGAGGGGCCGCCCCCGGGCTGAGGGGCCCGCGGCGGCGCTGGGAGATGACCCGCGGCCGCCGCCGACCGCTCGCCGCGCATCGGCGGCAGCTCCCCTCTGCGCGCGTTCTGGCGCGCCGCGGCGCGGGGCTGGTGCTGGGCCAAGAGGCCGGAGCGGTGCTGTTCCTGTGTTTGGCAAGCTGTTCACTCACTCCGCCGCGGCCATGCCAGCGCCTCGTGACTGATGACGTATGGTGCGGGCAGTCAGGCAAGCCAGATGCAGCCGCCCCGCTGCGCCGCCCAGCCAGGCAGAACTAATGCGGCCTCTGTCGAGGGGCACGCGCCCTGAGCTCGTGTTGCTGGGTGTGCCAAAGCAAACAAGCTACAGCATGCCTGCCCTCAGGCTGCAGCACCGCTCAGCGCCAGCAGCGTCAGGCGGGGGCGCAGCAGGCCGCTTGCTCACGCAGCACGCCCCTCCCTACCGGTGGGCCCCGCCCGCCTGCGCGCGGCGGCGCACCCGCACGGTGCGCGTCGGCACGACGTCAAACTCCTGCGTGAGGTACGCGATGCGCATGTTGGGCTTCTCCTTGGCCAGCTGGCCGGAGGTCGGCTGCAGGTTGCCCGCGATGATCTGCAGCTGCGTCGTCTTGCCCGCGCCGTTGATGCCTGCCGGGAAGGCGGGGCAGGCCCGGGTCAAAGAGCCTCGGGTGCGCAGCGAGACTGAAGACCCCGATCCGCACTGGTGCCATGCGTATACCGTCGCACACCCCAGTTGAGCCTTTCCCAACAAGAGAAGACCTGCTCACCCGGCGGCCTGAACACCGCTCGCTGCGCCCAGCCCGCTTCTAAGCGGTGGCGCCGCGCGCACACCGACGGGCCAGGCGCTCGCCAGGGTCACACGCTCGCTCGTCTGACACGAGACCACCCGCGCGCGCTCTCATGCGCTCACAGACGCGCACGCAGGCAGCCTGTCGTATGTGCTTTGGCGCCGCGGGCGCCGGCGCCGCGGGCGGGCCGCGCCGCGCGCACCCACGAGGCCCACGCGCTCGCCGCGCTTGACGTCCCAGGACACGCCGCGCAGCAGCTGCTGGTTCTTGAACGTGACCGAGATGTCCTCCAGCTTGACGCCGGAACTCACGGTCGTCGCGCTGCGCGCCGCATCGCCGCCGCCGCCCTTCCCCTTGCCCTTCTTGCCGCCGCCCTTGGCCTTGCCCTTGGCCCTGCCGGCCGGCGCGTCGCCCGGCGCGCCGCCGCGCAGGTCCGCCGCGTCCGCCCGCGCCGTGGCCACCTGCGCGGCGCGCCGGCGTCGCGCGGCGCTGGCCGGCCGGATCGCTGCTGCGCGAGCGCCAGCGCCCCATGGTGCAGCAATCGGCCTTCAAGAAGACGTGTCCGCACCTCCTCCGCTACTGCTGCCGATGCTGTACATACCCTCCGGCGCTGCGCGGCTGGTGGCCGCGGCGCACTGCGCCTGCCGCCGCCCGCGCTGGGAGTCAGGCAGTGCGCTTGCAGGGCGCGGCGCACCTCTGTCGTGGAGCGCTGCGCCAGAAGCAGGCCTGGCAGAGAGAGGGCGACGCTGCAAACCTGTCTGGAGGTGCCCCTCGCCTGCAGGGGCTGGATGTCTCCGCCGTCCAGGGCTGCCACGGCTGGTGCCGCGGCGCAGGTCTGTCGGCGCAGCACCTCTGCGCGCCGGGCTGCGGCAGCGCCCTCCACGGCGGGGGCGCCAGGCCACCATGCAGCAGTGCCTGGTGCAGCATGACAGGAAGCTCTGTGCGCGTGGCAGCCCAGCACAGCGAGGGCCTGGCAAGTTGGCGATCTGTTGCCAACCTCTTTGAGCCGATCAGCTTGGTGCTGAGGGCCATCAATAGGGTATGCTCTGCAGAGGCAGAGGCAGCCACTGCTGAGCACCAGCTCTCACGAGTGAGGGGAGGCATAGCACGGCTGATTGAAGGGAGGGTGAGCAAGAGTAGACGATGCGGGGAGCCGGGCTGTGATGCCGCTGGGTGTAGAGCAAGTGGTGCGCGGGGTGGTCAGCCGCGCGCGCCGGGGCTTGTATGGCGGACGAACGATCCTGTCAGGCAACAAGGTCAGCGAGGACGGCAAGAACAAGTGCGGGCCCTCCTCTGCCTGCGCAACCAGCCACAGCAGCGGCGGGCTGCTGCAGAGCTGCCAGTGCAGGCTGCGCTGGTGCACAGGCATCAAGGAGCTGCCTGCGGCCAGCACTTATCAGCCTGCGTTGTTCAACGTGGACACATAGAGAGCGACAAGCGGGCCAAGCTGAAGGGATGCTGCTGCAGGTCGCGGCGCATCTGGAAGCCCAACGTCCACAGGAAGTACCTGTTGAGCGAGGCTCTGGACCGCCACGTGCGCCTGCGGGTCACTGCCGCGTGCCTCAGGTGAGCGCTGCGTCACGCAGTAGGCCCCTGCATATGCTTCTGAGGCGCTGAGCGAACCTCGACGCTTAGCCGGGGTCCTGTCCGCGCAGAACCATCGACAAGTATGGCGGGCTGGACCAGTACCTGCTGTCGACGCCCGACGCAAAGGCGCGCCCCCTCTGCAACAACTAGCTGTTGCTGTCAAGGCTGCAAGCGGGCCGCCCAACGCTGCGACGCACACCGAGCGCGTGCGTGAGAGCGCCGCTGCGCTGCCCGCGCAGCTCGCCTCCGATGTGGGCTCCGCGCTGAAGAAGGAGGTCAGCGAGGCGCTGCGCCGCCAGCGCCAGCAGGCGTCCGCCGCGCTGTTCAGCTCCCAAGCCGACAACGAGGCTGCACCCGCGCCGGCGGCCGCCCCGCCCGCCGCGGCGGGGCCCGTCGCGGCGGCGCCGCAGGGCCTCGCCGAGGCCGGCGCGGCGGCGGCGGCCGCGGCGGCCGGCGCGCCCG